>ERZ779888.2338-NODE-2338-length-15898-cov-14.783564_pt1 | contig 15898 bp, 1 predicted proteins | sample MGYA00511245_ERZ779888 | MGnify/ENA primary metagenome ERZ779888 (study PRJEB29588, sample SAMEA2155255) | human gut metagenome | biome: human gut; feature: human-associated habitat; material: faeces | place: Denmark | collected 2008/2010 ... | reverse complement strand
TTTACTGTTACTTGGCTTCCATATACTATGCTTGCTGTTCCGCTTTCTGTATATGTTTCTCCATTGATTGTAATATTTGCTACTTGGTCTGCATCGATTGTATAGTTCAATCCATAGCTGTTTGTGCTCCATTTTGCAAACAATTCTGCATTGCCTGCTTTTGCCCATTGTCCAGCTGCATTTGTGTAGCCATTTACGCTTGCAACAAAATTGCCTGCTGTGTCAATAACTGTGTCACGGCCATTTTTTGTTGCTGTCCAGCCAAGGAATGTATGTCCAACTTTGACTGGATTTGTGATTGTAACTTTTGTTGTATATTCATAAGTTGCAGAAACAGATTTTGTTCCGTCTGTTGTTGCACCATTTGAATTTAATGTGATTGTGTAAGAATTGTTTGTCCATTTTGCATAGAATGTCTTGTTTCCAGTGCTACCCTTTGCGATTGATGTCACAGCAGTATCTGATAAATCAGACAATGTGTGCCAACTTGCAAATGTGTAACCAGTTTTTGTCAAGTTTGCTTTCACTGGAAGAGTTACGCTTGAAGTAATCTTATAAGATGTTGTTGGAGTGAATGATGATACCCAGCTTCCACCATTGAGATTATAAGTGATTGTATAGTCAACTGCTGTGAATTTTGCATAGAGCACCCAATCTCCAGTAGAACCAAACTCATATTGATATCCGCTTGCAAGGGTAGACAATGCCGTGCCAGTGCAAGCCGCATTTGTAAACCAACCATCAAATCTATACCCTGTCTTAACATCTGCATAAATGCTAGTTGCTTGTACTGGTCCATAATATGCCCAACCATTACCAGCAGTTGCAGCACTAGTTTGGCTTGTATAACTACGAACAGTTCCACCGCTGCCGTCACCTTCAATTCCATCTGTAACAGCCTTCAAATTGCCATATATTAGATAACAAGCAGAGAACACCAATTCTGTTCCATTTTCCGTATCAGACGCAGTAACAGTATATTTGCCATTGTCTACTGTTGTGGCACCCCAATCTTTACCTTTTGTCCATTTTATAAATGTATAAAGAGCATTTCCACTTGCATTAGTCTTTGCTGTATAAGTCAATGTGATTGTATCACCAGTCTTGTATGTGCCAGTATATGTGCCAGTTGTTCCGCCCATAACTGTTCCTTCATAATCTCCACCAGACAAGTTTTGAACTTTCACTGTTACAGTCTTTGCTGTGCTTGTAACTGCGATTGTCACATTTGATGAAGGCATGCTCAATTGTTTATCAGCATTGATAGAAACTGCTGTTGTTGTTCCAGTCTTAACTGCACTGTAAGCGATGTCTTTGTAACCTGCACTGAGAGTCCCCGCAAGTTGAACTGTTGCACCAAATTGTGCTTTTGTTCCGTCTGTTGAAACACCAGTTCCGCTTGCTGTTGCTGTTGCAACTCCTGTGCCCTTGCTGAATGTCAATGCATAAGAATTTCTTGCGTAGAAATACTCAACCACTGCAGAACCATCTGCTTTGATTGTGACACTCTTTACTGTTGGAGCAATGAAGCCTTCGTATGAAATTGTTGCTGGTGTTACTGATGCACCAGTTGTGCCATAAAGAGTTTCTTCGATTGCGTCTTCGCAGTTTGCTGATGCAAGGCTTGCCGCTGCAGTCCAGTCTCCGAGTTTTTGTTTGTAATGTTTTACTGTGTAAGCAGTATCAGCGTTTGCAGTCCATTTTGCATATACTGATGTGCTTGAATTATCAAAGTTAATAGTGAAGTTTGTTGTGTTCAAAACTGTTGTTTTTTCAATTTTTGTTTTGAGACCCGCCTCTTTATACCAACCTTCGAGTTTGTAACCTGTGCGTGTTGCGTTTGCCAAGTCACCAATTGCAGTTGCATAAGAAACTTTCTTTGATGCTGGTGTAATCTTCACGCTAGAGTCTGTTACGTTTGCCAAGAAGTTTACTGTATATTCATTTTCTGTCCATTTTGCATACAATGTATGGTTGTTGTGGTCAGTAACTTGTGTATCTGCAGAAATTTTTGTTGTGCAAGCAGATTCTTTATACCAGCCGTCAAGTGTGTAGCCAGTGCGTGTTGCTGTTGCCAAAGTGCTATAAGTGCCGTTGAATGTAACAGTCTTTGAAGTTGGAGTAATTGAAACAGTAGAGTCTGTTACATTTGCGCTGAATGTTACTGTAACTGATTTTGCAGACCATTGAGCGTAAAGTGTCTTGTCTTCTGTGCCAATCCAATTTCCGTTTGCGTCAGAATATCCTGAAACGCCTTTGTTAAGAACGCCAGCTGCTGTGATAACTTGTGTGCCAGCACTTGCTGCTGTGAACCAACCATTGAATGTGTAACCATTTCTTGTTGCAACAGGAGCAACTTTGTTGCCTGAAACAGCGTTTGGTGTAGTTTCGCTTGTGCGTGCTGTGTAGAATGATGTGTCAGCGTAAGCGATGTAAACCAATCCGTTTGAAGGCGTTATTGTCACATTAGTTGTGCCCGTGCCTTTGTTTGCATTGAGTGTAATCTTTGTTACATTTGCTTGCCATACGGCGTTGAGTGTAACATTTCCATACATTCCACCCAAAGTTTTGCCTGTGGCATAAGTTGTGTTTAACGTCCAGTTTCCAGCAACAGGAGTCGCTTTCCAACCCATGAATGAGTAGCCGACTTTTGTGATGCTTGGAAGTGATGCTGTAGATTCAATTGTGTAAGATTCAGGTGCTCCGCTAGCCAAAGTTCCACCATTTTTTACATATGTGATTGTATATGTAGAAACTGTCCAATGTGCGTAAAGTGTTTGGCCATCAGCTGCGTTTGTTGTCCAGTTGGCTGTCAAAACACCGTTTGCATTGATGATTTGTGTGCCATCTGTTGCTGCTGAATACCAACCATTAAATGTGTAACCATTTCTTGTCGCTTTTGGAGTGATTGTATCTCCACTACCAGCATATGGATATGCTGTTCCTGTTCTTGCAGCATAGATATTTTTTGTGTTGTATGTGATATAAACTGTTCCGTTTGTGTCAACAAAGTTTGGTGTAGACTTTGTTGTTTCAGAATAGTTGAGATTGAGTGTAACTTTTACTGTATTAGCCGTCCATCCAGCTGTCAATGTGCTGTTTCCAGCGCCAAATGTGAATGTTGAACTTGCAAATGAACCATATCCACCTGACAATGTCCAACCGCCAAATGTGTAACCGCTTCTTGTAACTGCACCAACTGAATATGTTGTTTCAAAGTATTGTGTAACAGTTGTGTCAGCAGTCTTTCCGCCGTAAGTTCCGCCGTTTGGTTTGATTGTCAATGTGTATTTGTTTCTTGAATAGTAAAGTTTAAATACTGTTGAACCATCACCTTTGATTGTTTGTGATGTAACATTTGATGCGTTTTCGCTGTCATAAGTAAATCCGGTCTTTGACAACCCGCTTGTTTCAGCTGTAACTGAAACTGTTGTGTCAGTTGTTGCTGCTTTTTCTCTAACAACTGTGCTTGATGGGGCTGTTGAATACTTGCCATCTGTGCCCATATAGAAGAGTTGAATACTGTAATCTACTTGATCAGCTGTTGCAGAACCATTAACCGTAACTGCATATGCAGGCATTGTGATTCTGTTTTGTGCATCAAGAGTAACTACTGTTGCTGTATCACCAGTCTTTATAGCTACAAATTTCAAATCTTTATAGCCGACTGATGCAGAACCAGTAAGGCTTACTGTTGCACCATATTGAACTGTGTAGTTTGCTCCTGCAGTAACTGCTGTAACGCCTGTTCCACTTGCTGCCATGCTTGCTACGCCAGTGCCTTTTGTCAATGTCAATGTGTATGTGTTTCTCGCATAGAAGAATTTAACAACTGCTTTTCCATCTCCTGTTGGAGTAACAGTCTTTGCAGCAGGAGTTGTAAATCCTGTGTAAGATTTTGCAGGTGTAACTGTGATTTGAACATCAGTTGTGCTTGAACCTGTTGCTGTATCAACTTTTGTGCAATCTGCTTCTGTAAGTCCAGCCTTGCCAAGATTTTGTTGCCAATATTCGATTGTGTATGTTGATTTTCCAGCCGACCATTTTGCATATATTGTATGGTTTGAAGCAGTCTTAACAACTGTTGTTGCTGTCAATGCACTGCCAGAGAACGAACTGTTTAAATACCAACCATCAAATGCATAACCAGCTCTTGTTGGTGCTGGCAATGTTCCGTATGTCAAATCGTATGTAACAGATTTTGTTGCTGTTGCGCCAGTTCCTGTCCAACCAGAAGTTGTTGGGATAGAACCACCATTTGCATTTGCCGTAACGGTGTATCCGTTTGCATTTCTTCTTGCATAAAGTCTAAATGTGTTGTTTGAAATCAAACTAAAGTTTGAATTCGTCAAGAGCACTTGAGCTCCTGGATTGTGTGTAACATTTCCGTTTGCTGTTGTTGACCAACCTTTGAATGTCCAACCAGTAACATCATAGTTGAATTGTGAGTTGTTTACACCCAAAACTGTGTAAGAAGCATCGAATGTAGCCTTTGCTGTGTCAGTTTTGCTGTCTGTTGAGCTTTCAAAGTTTTTAAGGTAAACCACGCTGTATTGAAGTGCATTCCAATGTGCATAAAGTGTAATCTTATATTCACCTGTTGATGAATCATATGTAACACCACTTCCAACATCAGATGCTGATGTAATATGAGTTCCTGCACTTGCAGCAGTATACCAACCTGCAAATGAGTAACCATTTCTTGTTGCATTGATAAGGTCAACTTTAGTTGTTGAAGCATTTGCCTTGTCGTAAACGAGTTCACTATATTTTGCTCCATATTTTACATACAATGTTGAGTGTTCAACTGATGGAGTTGTTGACCCTGTGCCTTTGTTTACATTGAGTGTAACTTGAACATAGTCAGCCTCCCAGTTTGCATAAAGGTTTACATTTCCACTGAATGCAAGATTTGAAACTGTTGTTGAAGAACTGTATGCACCATTGCTTCCTGTGATTGTTCCGTTTGTGACACCTGTTACTGCGTTTCCGTCAGCATTATACCAGCCACGGAATGTGTAACCTGTTCTGCTTACATTTGCAGTAAATGTCCCTGTTTTGTCAAATGTTGCTGTCAAAACAGAATTTGTTGTTGTTTCTGTAAGGTTTGCACTTGTGCCCAATGTAATCTTTGTTACACTACCACCATTTCCGTTTAATGTGATTGTGTAAGAATTTGCTGTCCATTGTGCATAAAGTGTTGTTGCAGATGCGATTGTCCAATTTGATGCCAATGTTCCGTCTGCATTGATAAGTTTTGTTCCGCCTGTTTTTGCAGTATACCAACCATTGAATGAATAACCATTTCTGCTTGCAACAGGTTTGATTGTTGTTGTGTTTGTTTCGTCAGCTGTTGCATAAATATTTTTGCTGTCGTATTTGATATAAACTGAGCTTACAGGAGAGATTGTTGCAGCTGTTGAGCCATTGCTTTCGCTTGAATCGTTTTTGTTTAATGTAACAGCAACTCTGTTTGCTTTCCATCTTGCATAAACAGTCACATTTTGTGCAGGTGCTGTCCATGTGTTGTATGTTGTTCCAGCTATCAATGTTGATGTGTTTTGAATAATAATGCTGCCAATATTTCCAATAAAGTAACTAGATACATTTGATGTTGCAGAAGCACCGGCTTCAGCCCCAACAAAAATTGAGTTTGTTGGATTATATCCAATTTTCTTTGTTCCTGTAAATGCTGGAGATGTTACAATCTTTTCTCCATCCAGATATCCATAAAGATATGTTCCGTCAAATATCAAATCAAAATCATGCCAGCCCATAGCTAAATCTGACCACAAAACTGTTGACGCTATGCTCTTGTATCCAACTCCTGCATTATAAGCAGTATATTGAATATATTTGCCAGTGCTATCAGATTCAATATTCCATCCGCCACCTTCTGTACATGAGATAAGTCTTGCAGCACCGTTAGATACACCTTGTCCCATTCCAGCCCAATTTGAAGAGTAAGCAGAAATATGAACACTAATCTTGTCGGTATACATATAATCTCTACCAAAATTGAGTGTGTTTGAATTGAATTGAGCATACCAACCTTGGAATGTATATCCTGCTCTTGTTGGTGTAGGCAAATCAGTGTAAGTTGTTCCATATCTCATTGTCTTTGTAGATGCTGAAACCGTTCCACCATTTGCATTGAATGTCATTGTATAAGAGTTTGCTGTCCATGTGGCAGTGAGGGTCACATTTCCATACATACCTTTCACATATTTGTTTGTTGTATCAGCCAATTTTGCTGGATACAAATTGTCTTTAACCCAGTTGCCAGCAACTGTTGTTGCTTTCCAACCGCCAAATGCATAACCCACTCTTGTTGGAGCTGGTAATTTGCTTTCTGTCAAAATGTCATATGTTGTGATTGCGTTAGAACCTTGAGTTCCGCCAGCCAAAACATATGCTATTGAGAATTTTGTCAAATCATAAGTAAGAACAATGTTTGATGTTCCATCACCTTTTACTGTAAAGCTTGAAACATTTGTTGAATCACCATATGTATTTCCGACATATGTCCAACCATTTGCAAGTGTGCGGTCATTTGTTCCCAAAACACCGACTTGATAAGCAGCAGCCAAAGATTGAATATTAGACAACTGAACAGTTGAATCGGCCTTAGCTGTATATGTCTTTGCAGCAATCTTTGTAGAGTCATAAGTTGTTCCACTTGTTCCTCTTACTTGCAATTTGATTGTTACCTTATAATTTACATCGTTTGCTGTTGCATTTGCTGTGATAGCAACCGCATTTGTTGTGTTGTGAGTATATTGATTTGAAGAAACTGTAACTCCACCAGCAGTCACTTTCCATGTGCTGAAAGAGTATCCTGTCTTCAATGTGTAACTCAATGTTACGACAGAACCATAATTAACATTATATTCACCTGCTGTTGTTGTAGCAGAAACACCAGTTCCTGATGCAGAAACAGCAGTAATACCTGTGCCTTTTGACAAGGTCAAAGTATAACTATTTACACTCCATTGTGCATAAAGTGTGCATGTTGTAGCACCGTTTTTCCAGATTCCGCCAGCAGCCAACCAACCTGTAACCGCAGTCTCAACAACTTTTCCGTTTGCATTAAAGATTTTTGTTCCGTTTGTATCGGCTGTGTAGAAACCTTGGAAAGTATAACCAGTCTTCCATGCAACTGTTGTCACTCCGCTTGGTCTATCCGCTGGCGCTGTAATTGTACCAACTTTTGCATCATATTCTGCATAATGAACAGATGGACCATTTCCACCATTCAAAACAAGCTCGAGAGTGATAGTTGTTGTGATTGGTTTCCAAGTTGCGGTCAATGTTACATTTCCATAAACCCCAGAAACTGATGCACCAGGAACGTATTTGTTTGAACTTCCGTGGTTAATCCATTCAGCAGCTGCATCAGATGAATATGATGAAACATACCAACCTGTAAGCTCATAACCAGTTGCACTTACTGCACTCTTTCCATACAAAGTGACTGTGTCAGTAACCTTGTATGTCTTTGTAGATGTATTGCTCCCTGTGAAGGTAGCATTTTTGATTTCTGAAATTGTTTCAGAATCAGAATAAAGTTTGTATGTGATTGTATAGTTGTTTACACTCCATTGAGCATAAAGCTTTGTTTCATCATTCGCTGTTGTCCAGTTATTTACCAAAGCACCATTTTTGTTGATGATTTGAGTTCCAGCAGTAGCTGCTGAATACCAGCCATTGAAAGTTCTACCATTCCAAAGAGCCTTTGGAGCAATCTTTTCGCTAGCACTTGTGCTTGCATAAATATTTTTAGAAGCATATTCAACATAGATTGAGCTGTCTGTCAATGAAGGAGTGAATTGGCTACCACCATTCAAATCCAAAGTTGCTTTATATCTATTGGCCTTCCAAATAGCATACAAAGTTGTATTTCCAACTGTTGTGTATGTGTAAGTTGTGTTTGCAACTTCATATTTACCAGCAAGAGATGTGGTGCTTGTTGACCAACCTTGGAAAGTATAACCATTTCTTTCAAATGTATTTTTTGCTTTTGTTGTAAAGCTTTGGTTGTAAGTAACACTTTGAGTTTGGTCGGCACCAGTTCCACCATTTGCTGTGTAAGTAATTGTGTAAGGCTTGTTTGTCCACCATGCTTTAAGTGTTGCATCTTTATAAATGTCATAATACAAGTCACTTGATGTAACACCACCTTCTCCCATGCTATATTGTTCATCAACTCCTCCCCCGCTTGTTCCGTCTCCATGGTAACCGTTGAATTTATAACCAGCTCTTGTTGGAAGAGTTATGCTTGTAAGGGCTGTTGTGCATGTGCTATTTGTATAGAATTTATTAACATTATAAACATAATAGAATGTTGTTGTTCCTGCCGTTCCACCATTTGGATCCAATGTAATTTTTACAATATTGTTTTTCCAAACAGCATACAAAGTTGTTGCAGCCGCAATATCCCAATTTTTTGCAACAGTAAATGTTCCGTTTGAATATGTGATATAGCTTGCATTTGCTGTTGTGTTTGAATTGCTATCAGCAACTTGTTTGTTTGTATATCCCAAGAATGTAAAACCATTTCTTGTAGGCACAGAGAAAGTATACGCAGTTGTTCCTGTGCTTGTTGTGTAATAATTTTTGCTTGCATATTGTACATATGCTTTTGCAGGAGCTGGATCAAACGAACCATTATTAGCATTGAATGTCACTTCATATTTGATTGCTGTCCAGTTTTCTGTCAAAGTAACATCACCATATTTACCTGTAAGTGATGCACCTGCAGCGATTGTTCCTGTCCAGTTTCCGATTTTGGCACCATTTGCTGTTTGTGATGGAGTATATCCAGCAAAACTATAACCAGTTCTTGTTGGAGTTTTTACCACTCCTGTGCTTGTAATATTATAAGATTGAGTTGTTGTCTTTCCAGCATAATCAACATAGGTGATTGTATATCCAATAGGATTTGACCAAACAGCATAAATTTCTTGTTTGGCAGAAGAACTTTGAAGTACAGTCGCACTTGTTATATTTGCTGTTGATGCACCTCTTGTATCAGCCCAACCCAAGAACGAATAACCATCTCTTGTAAGCGTAGGCAATACGCCATAAGTATCTCCATAATACAAATCTTTTTGAGCCAAAGCTGGAGCAGTCCCGGCCACCCAAGAACCAAGACTTTCAATATCCAAACTGTCGTCAGTAACACCTGAAAAAGCTTGAATTCTAAACGCATTGTTAGACCATTTAGCATACAATGTAGCATCGCTTGCATGTTTCCAATTTGAAGAGGCGTCAGTGTATCCGCTTTGAGAAGCGACCAAAGCACCAGCAGTGTTGATGATTGGGTTTCCAGTGTTTGCTTCTGCTGTCCAACCTGTAAATGTATGCAAATCCCAAATTGCTGCATTTACAGCGACTTCGCCAGAAAGCACACCATTTGTATTTGTTGAATAAATCTTGTTGTTATCATAGTAAACATAGTATGTCTTTGTAGCCACACTACCACCATTTGCATTGAGAGTAATTGTATAAGAATTTACCTTCCAATAAGCATATAAAGTTGTATTTCCAACTGTTGTATATGTGTAAGCATGGTTTGCAGATTGATAATCACCTGCAAGAGAAGATGCACTCGTTGACCACCCTTGGAAAGTATAACCAGTTCTTGCAAATGTATCCTTTGCTTTGGTTGTAAAGCTTTGGTTGTAAGTAACACTTTGCGTTTTGTCGCTACCACTACCACCATTAGCTTTGTAAGTGATTATGTATGGATTGTTTATCCATTTTGCATACAACATTCTGCCTTTATTTTCTTTGTAAGACGCACCACATGCATAGTCTGTTCCACTTCCGTTTGCCTCAGTGTTCCACCCACTAAATGTATATCCGGTTCTAGAAATTGTTGTTGAAGCTTCAGAACCATTTTGTACCATGGTGTAGAGAGTTAAAGCCGCACCATTATAAAATCTTACTTGTGGGGTATTTATCAAAGAACTAGCCGGATTTATAGACCCACCATTGGCATTATAGCGAACACTATATGCATCATAAATATAAACACTAAACTCAACATTCGACTTTGCATCCCAAGACTTACTGTTTGTTGTGCCTATACCACCTGGAGCATCTGACCAGTTGATTGCAAAATTATTATAGCTATCAGTTTGTCCACTGACACTTGCAAGCAAAAGACAATTGGTTCCATAGGTAGCTGTAAATTCAGCAGCAGCTCCAACTACAACATTTGAAACGCTTGTTACTCCAGACCCTCCAGCAGACATTGTTGGTATACTACTTCCAGTTTTAATACCTCTATAAGCAACGTACTTAATCTTTGCAGTATATGTATTGATTTTCCATACAGCATACAAAGTTGCATCTGAGTTCGCAGAATAAGTATCTCCATTTTCATAAGCGATCGTAGATGAAGAACTAGATGTTGACCAGCCTTGGAATGTATGTCCAGTCTTAACAAAGCCATTTGTAGACAAATTCACATTTGTTCCATGTGCTTTATATGTTGCCCCAGTCGAACCACTGCTTGCACCATTTCCATTATAAGAAATAGTGTAGCGTTGACATACATAAATATCAATTGTTTTGTTTGCATTTGGTGTCCAGCTATATGTAATTGAATTTACAGATGAACCAACACCTGCAGCAGCATCTGCTTTGATATAATAATACTTTCCAGTTGCAGCATTTACTGAAATAGTCACAGTTTGTGCCACAGTTGTGTATATATGTTTAACTGTTGCACTTGCAGTCCCACCGGTAACAAATGTCACAGGAGAACCAGCAATAGTATTTCCAGTTGCAGCCACAGCCATTGTGACAGCATTACTACCCTTAAAATCTTTATATCTAACTGTCAAAGTGTATGTATTGATATTCCATTTTGCAAACAATGTCAAATTTGCATTTGTCTTATATACATCACCATCTTCATAAGGAGTTCCAGAGCCATCACCACTTGTGTTCCAGCCGCTAGGCGTATATCCAGTTCTTGCCAAATTGTTTGTAGCAACTGTGTAGTTTGTTCCATGGATCTTATATCCAGTAGCTGGCACAGTTCCCCCTGTGTAGCTGTTACCATTATAGGTAATAGTATATCTTTGATATATATATACATCTATAGTAGTGTCTGAAGTTGGTGTCCAACTATAAGTAAAACTATTTACACTGCTTGCTGTTGTAGGAGCCGTTCCAACACTAATATAGTAATTGTAACTTGTGTTAGCTCTTGCAAGTATAACAGATTGAGCTGCTGTTGTATAAGCATGTTTAACAGTAGTTGTAGATCCGCTTGCAATAGCATCAGTAGTTCCAACTGTGCAGTTATCTGCCGTTACATTCAAGCCTGTAGCATTAGTAACAGTGGCATTATGATATTTTACAGTCAATGTCATTGTGTTTACAGACCATCTAGCATAAACAGTTGTTTCAGATGTTGAAGCCCATGCAGAAGCCAATGTTCCGTCAGTTTTGATAACCAGACTTCCATCGCCGCTTGCACTGCTATACCAACCAAGGAATGTGTGTCCAGCTCTGTCATTAACTTGTGTAGTTGCTGTATTGTTGTCAGTAATAGTAGAACTTTTGAAGATGGTTGTAGATCCATATCTAGCATAAACTGGAGATGTTGTCCCAGTCTTCAAGCTACCACCATTGGCATTCAAAGTAATTGCATATTTGTTTCCAATCCATTTTGCTGTCAATGTAACATCTCCACTTGTTGCCAAGTTTCTTATGCTTGTATCAGTTGAATTTATAGGAAGAGCATTATTGTTTGTAACCGTTCCAGCCCCACTGTTTGTCCAACCATTGAATGTATAACCAGTTCTAGCAAGAGTAGCAGTAAATCTTCCTGTTTGATTGTAAGTTGCAGTCATTTTGGAGTTTGCAGTTGTTATTGACAAACCTGAAGAACTTGAATGAACAGCCAAACTTGAAATTGTTCCACCATCACCAGCCAAAGTAATTGTATATGAATTTGTTGTCCATTTTGCATAAATAGTTGTATTTGATGACCATTTGGTATTTGCGGCAGTAATTTTCCCCGTGGAGTCAATAACCTGAGTTCCAGAACCGGCTTTACTAGTATAATATCCACCAAATGTATAGCCAGTATATGTTGGTTTTGAAATTGTTGCAATAGTTGCTGTGCAGGCACTTGTTGTATAGAAACCTGTTGCATACTTTTCATAAATTGCAGCAGTTCCAGCGCTTGTTATGTCTGTGCCAGTTTCAGTTGAAGATGTTGCATAATATTTGCTATTCAATGTGATTGTATAAATGTTCGCAGACCATTGAGCCGTAAACACAATATCTCCATATGTATTAGCCACAATGGTTGCTGTTGTTTTGTCAGAAGAAACAGTCACAGTTCCTGTGTAGCCTGTCACATTCCAACCCGTAAACGTATAGCCAGTTCTTGCTGGTAAATCAATCGTTATTTTTTGATCACTAGAACTCGTTCTATACATATGGGTTTCACATCCATCCCCAGTTCCGCCATTATTATTAACAGAAATTGTATAATCATTTCCCTTCCATACCGCATACAATGTCGTTGTAGTTGCAGTCTTGTCCCAGTTTTTTACAACTGTAAACTTTCCACTTTCATATTGAATATAATTTGCTTTATCAATCGTATTGCTGCCACTAGCAGCCACTTGTGTGTCTGAATAGCCCAAAAGTGTATATCCGGCTCTTGTTGGTACAACAAATGTATATGCTGTCGAACCAGTCTCTGTTGTGTAATAATTTTTACTATCATAAAGCGCCCATGCTGTTGCTGGAGTGCTTGAATAAGTTCCACCATTTGAATTAAATGTCACAGAGTATCTTTTTGCAGTCCATTTTGCATAAATAGTAGTATTAGATGCCCATTTTGTATTTGCGGCAGTAATTTTTCCAGTAGCATCAATAACTTGATCACCAGTCCCTGCCTTGCCAGTGTAATATCCACCAAATGTATATCCAGTATATGTTGGCTTTGTAATTGTTGCAATAGTTGTTGTACATGCGCTTGTTGTATAGAAACCTGTTGCATACTTTTCATAAATAGCAGCAGTTCCGGCACTTGTTACGGCTGTTCCTGTTGTAGTTGAAGATGTAGCATAATATTTACTATCCAATGTAATTGTATATGTGTTTGCAGTCCATTTTGCATATAAAGTTGTTGCAGTTGTTATATTGGTTGGTTTGTTAGAATTAAATACGCCATTTGAATTTATAATTTGTGTCCCAGTCCCAGCCTTGCCAGTGTAAAATCCACCAAATGTATATCCTGTCATTGTTGGCTTTGTTATGCTTGTTATCTTTGTAGCGCCATCAATCTTCCAAGGAGAGGTTGATTCATTTACATTTTTATACCAGCCAGTATCATAGTAAGCATAAACAGTAGAAGGGTTGGCCGCAGTTGTTGCAGTAGTAGCTACCGAAGTACTTGAAGAAGAAGTATATCTATTTGAGTCCAAAGTCACTTTATAAATTTCGTTTTCCCAAACCGCATACAAATCACCATTCTTTGATACAGTCACTTCATAAGAGCCTTCCCCATCATTACTTGTTGCCCATTTTTGGCGTTTGCCCACTTGGCTGAAGTGCACACCAGTAAGAGAATTAAGTATTGCAGAATCAGAAGCATATGTCCTGATTGATTGATTTCCATTGTGCATCCTAATTCTGCGAGTAGAATTTGCACTATCATTCCACAATGTCTCCAAATAAGCCAAAGGTTTTGGAGTCGCAGCATTTGTTGTTGCCGTGTCGATGTTTTCAACATAGAAACCCCATTTATTTTCAAAATCCCAAGAACCAGACCAAATTGGAGCAGATGTGGTTGTTTCATAATAATTTGTAGATGATGTCCAGAAGTCAACATCATAAAGCGAATAAGGATAACTATAGCCAGTGCTACTTGTTATTGTAGAGTTAGTTGCTTGTTTACCGGCACCATTGACAGTTGTTTCAAGACTTGTAGAGAAAGCTCTAGTTCCCCACAAATTTTCAATATTTACAGTAAGTCCTGAAGTTGAAGCTGAAGTTGACACATAACTATAATTCCCCGTAGAAGAAGCAGTATCGTATACCCAGCAATCTCTATAGTTTATTGTTGCACCCGTTAAATATTGGACAGAAATGAGAGCGCCATAGCCAGACTTCTCAAAAATACAATTTGAAAAAGTCATTTCCCCAGAGTAAGTAGCACTACCAAAAAAAAGACATTTTTCAAAATAACAGTCTCTGAAAGTAATGTTATAAGAAATATCTGACGAGAATGTAACATTGGCTGTAAAATAGCAATTATCAAAAATTGTATCTCCCGTAACCGTATATGACGATGTATATGTTTGACCTGTCAATGTCGTCACTGCTTGTGCAGATATTTCTTTGTCTTCGCCATTTTCATTTGACGAATCATCATCAACACTTTCAGCCACTGAAGTTTGGCTTGATGGAAAATCATCAGACCTCGACAAAAGTCCAATTCCCAAAACTGTGGAAAGCATAATCATGCCAGCCATTATGTAAAATCCTAATTTGCGTTTTAATCTATCCATTTTTTCACTCCTTAGTTTTCTTTTGGATATAAATTGCAATTTCCTTTAAGACGCCAAAAGTCTCTCAAACATTTACTTTTTTCATTTGAGAGAACACAAGACCGATTGAATTTCTGTAAGGAATAAGTGTCGCAGGTTTTTGCAATTTTTTCTTACGCAATTATTATATTATAATAAACAAAAAAAGTCAATTTAATTCTCAAGAAAAGGACTAATTTTAAAGAATTTTTAAAACGACTAAAAAATCATGCACAAAAGTCATTTTTGTTAGAAAAATAAAGCAATATAGGAATTTGAAAAATACACTATTTTTCGCTTTTTTCGCGCTTTTTAAGAGTGTTTTTGCGCATTTTTAATAAAAACAAAACTTTTTGATAAAAATAAGACCAAAAATCAGCAAAAATTGCAGTTTTTCTTCAATTTTTATAAAAATCAATAATTTTTTGCTTATTTTTTGAGAATTTTCTGTAAATTTTATGCATTTTCGGCAAAAATGGTTCCAAAACTGACTTTTTAATAGTTAATTCACAAAAAACCAATAAATCCATAAATTGATTATGAAGGAGTAATTTTTTAAAATAAGGTTATGAATCAAACTCTCACAATCATTTTGGGTTTCACACTACCCTGTTTAATGACTACATTAGGGTCAGCATTGGTGTTTTTCTTTAAAAAAGAGTCCAAAATCATGAATATGCTTACAATTGGACTCGCTTCGGGCATAATGCTGTCTGCCTCATTTTGGTCATTACTCAACCCAGCACTTGAAAATGCAGAAACATCATGGAAGAATTTAAGTTTTTTGCCAGTAGGAATAGGGTTCGTTTTTGGCGGTGTTTTTATGCTAATTTTGGATTACATAAGCAAAAAATGTTTCAAAATTGGCGAAAATACAGGCAAAAATCGTGCATTTAAGCTTTTTTCAGCAATAACAATACACAATATTCCAGAAGGACTGTCTGTAGGTTTCACAATAGGGACAGCGGTTGCAACACAATCAGCCCCACTTCCAGCTTTTATGTTTGCCCTTGGAATAGCCATTCAAAACTTTCCAGAAGGGCTCGCAACCTCTCTTCCAATATATAAATCCATTCAAAACAAGAAAAAAGCATTTTGGCTTGGCACTTTAAGTGGAGTTGTTGAGCCGATTTTTGCAACTGCAGGCTTTTTTCTTGCATCATCTATCAAAAGTTTACTTCCATGGCTATTATCTTTCTCCGCTGGAGCAATGATTTACGTCATAATAGAAGAGCTTATACCAGAAATTCATGGCGAAGAGAAACATACCACTGGAATCTGCGCATTTATTATTGGTTTTGTTATTATGATGCTTTTGGATATTTGTCTTTAAT
>ERZ779888.2333-NODE-2333-length-15934-cov-2.753952_pt1 | contig 15934 bp, 12 predicted proteins | sample MGYA00511245_ERZ779888 | MGnify/ENA primary metagenome ERZ779888 (study PRJEB29588, sample SAMEA2155255) | human gut metagenome | biome: human gut; feature: human-associated habitat; material: faeces | place: Denmark | collected 2008/2010 ... | reverse complement strand
CGGACGACCGTACCGCAGCTCACGCAGGAGCTGCAACGCGCGGGTTTTACTGTCACGCGCGCGCCGCATGCGGCGCGTGCCCTGCTTGTGCGCGGCAGCGGTCTTCTCGCGACAGAGGCTTACCTGCGCGGCTGTTTTTCGGTGCAGGATGAGGCCTCAATTTTGGTCGCGGACGCGGTGGGCGCGAAGCCGGGAGAAACAGTGATCGATGTCTGCGCGGCGCCGGGCGGTAAAACGCTTGCCATGGCGGAGCAGATGGAAAATCGAGGAGAGGTCCTGGCGATGGACTTGTACGAACATAAGCTGGCGCTGATCGAGGCGCGCGCGCGAAGCGAGGGCGTTTCCATCGTGCGGGTTCTTTGCCGTGACAGTCGGGAATGCCTCGATGACTGCGTCGGACGCGCTGATTGTGTACTGGCGGATGTACCATGTTCGGGACTTGGCGTTTTTCGGAGGAAACCGGAGATTAAATACAAGCAAATCGACGAGCTGTCTGTGCTCGTTGAAATACAAAAACAGATTCTGGCGGCGGCAGCCGCTTATGTGAAGCCGGGAGGCACGCTTGTGTACAGCACCTGCACCATTCACCCCGCGGAGAATGAAATGCAGACGGCGGCGTTTCTTTCGGCGCATGAGGAATTTACCAAAATCGAAGAGCAGCAGTTCCTGCCGCAAATGGGCATGGACGGGCTGTATTACTGCAAAATGAGAAGGGCGAAACAGGGATAGAAATCCCGGAAAGGAGCATATATGCAGGTTGGGTTCAAGTCCGATAAAGGGCTGATGAGGAACAACAACGAAGATGCGTGCTTTGTACTGCTGCCGGACAAGGTCTATGTGGTAGCCGACGGCGTCGGAGGGGGCAACGCGGGCGAAATCGCCAGCAGAACTGCGGTCAGCGAGATCGCAAATTACATCGTTTCGCATCCGATCGCGGAGAAGGAGAATAAGTACGCGATTGTCAATTATCTGCAGGGCTGTCTGGACGCGGCAAACCGAAAGATTTATGAGCTTTCTCATACTTATGAAGAAAACAGCGGGATGGCGACCACCGTCGTCATCGTCTATGCGGCCGGAGGCAAGGCTTACATCACCAATGTCGGCGACAGCCGGGCTTACCTGTATCGCGATGGACGGTTAGCGCAGCTGACAGAGGATCACACCTATGTGAACACCTTAGTCAAGGCGGGAATCCTTTCGCCGGAGCAAGCGGAGCTGGACGACCGCAAGAATGTCATCACGAAAGCACTCGGCGCGGAACGAACGGTGGAACCGGATTTTTTCCAGGTGGAGATCCAAAAGGATGATCGGTTTCTCATCTGTACGGACGGACTTTATGACGAGGTCGGCGACAGGGAGATGATCGAGGTTTTGGAGCAGAATGCCTCCATGTCGGAGGTTTGCGCGGAGCTTATTCAAAGAGCGAATCGAAACGGCGGGCATGATAATATCACCGTCATCAGTCTGAAGGTAACAGAGGAGGATATCTATGAGCACTAGATTATTGGCCGGCAGGTATGAACTGATCGAAAAAATCGGCGAGGGCGGCATGGCCATCGTCTATAAGGCAAGATGCAGGCTGCTCAATCGCTATGTAGCCATCAAAATTTTACGTCCGGAGTTTACCAAGGACGAGCAGTTTATCGAGAATTTCAAGCGGGAGTCACAGGCAGCGGCCGCTTTGACACACCCGAATATCGTGAGTGTCTATGACGTGGGGAAAGAGGGCAATATCCATTTCATCGTCATGGAACTGGTGGAGGGCAAGACGCTCAGCCAGTATATTGAGGAAAAAGGCCGGCTGGATTACAAGGAAGCGATCAGCATTACGCGTCAGGTCGCTTCGGCGCTCAGTCTGGCACACAAGAATCAGATCATACATAGGGACATCAAGCCGCACAATATCCTGATCACCAATACGGGTGTGGCGAAGCTGGCGGATTTTGGTATCGCGAAGGCGGTCAGCGCGTCCACTATTATCGGCGGCAACAATAAGGTTATGGGCTCCGTACATTATTTTTCACCGGAGCAGGCGCGCGGCGCTTATGTGGACGAACGCTCGGACATCTATTCTCTGGGCATTGTTCTCTACGAGATGCTGACCGGTAAGGTGCCGTTTGACGGGGACAATCCGATTACCATCGCGCTGATGCACATCAATGAGCCGATGCCGTCGGTGACGGCGCAGGTGCCGGGAATTCCGCCACAGCTGGAAAAGATCATCATGAAAGCGACCGAGAAGTATCAATCCAATCGTTACCGCACCGCGGACGAAATGATAGAAGATTTGGATAATATCGAGTTTATCACCAAGGTCATGGGCCAAAAAGCCTTTGTGACTGATCTGGACGATAAGGAGGAAGCAGCCGCAGCGCAGCCCGCACGCAGGGAGAAGCAGACGAAGCGCGGCCATGGCGGTCAGGAAACCGCACACCCTGAGCTGCCGGAGCGACAATCGCAGAGTACGGACGCAAACGAAACGCGTCAGTCGGATCAGACAGAAGAAAAGGCAAAAAAGGCAACGACCGCGTTTCTCATCGGAGGCGGTATTGTCCTTCTGATTGCGGCAATCGTGGTTATGGGCGTCGTATTCGACTGGTTCGGCGGCGGCGCGAAACCGATTGTGGTGCCTGATTTTGCAGGCAAAACCCTGGAGGAAGCGCAGCAGGAGGCTGCGGAGCTGGGGCTGAAGGTCGAGAAGGGCGAAGAGTTTTACAGTGCGGATCAGGAAGCCGGATTGATTACCACGCAGGAGCCGACAGCAGATTCCGAGGTCAGCGAGGGCAAGACGATCATCGTCAATATCAGTAAGGGCAAGAAGGATGGCGTGATGCCGAAGGTCGTCGGTAAGGATCTTGAGGAAGCTAGAACGGAATTAGAAGCCTTGGGCTTTGGCATTTCTCTGGTCAGAGAGGTGACCGACAGCAAGCCGAAGAATACGATCATCTGGCAGTCGATCGAAGCGGGTCAGTCCGCGCCGGACGGCACGATGATTGAGGTCGAGGTCAGCAACGGCAAGGGCAAGGAAATGGTCAAGATGCCGAATATTATAGGAAAGACGCCGGATGAGGCCAATGCGCTGCTTGCGAACGCCGGGCTTGCGGCTGCGGTACCGGTCTTTGAGGAAACGACGGAAATCGCGCAGAACCTGGTCTTTTGGCAGCAGTATCCGGAGGGCACAGAGCTGGAAAAGGGAACCGAGGTACAGTATAAGGTCAGCAAGGGCGAGCAGCCTGCCGGAAGCGGAAACGGAACGGACGTCGTTGACGATGACGAGGATCCGGCAACTGATGACGAAGCATAAAGGAAAACGGAGCTTATGACAGGACAGATTATGAAAGGAATCGGCGGCTTCTACTATGTGCAGACAGAGGCCGGTCTGATCGAGGCGAAGGGCAGGGGTATCTTTCGAAAAGACGGTACGACGCTTGCTGTCGGGGACTTTGTAGATCTCGACATCCTTGATGCGGACGCGGACCAAGGCGTAATCAATGAGATTTTGCCGCGAAAAAATCAGTTTATCCGCCCGCCGATCGTCAATGTGGACATCTTTCTGATCGTCTGCGCGGCGACACGACCGAAACCGAATTTCGCGCTGATCGATAAGTTTCTGGTGATGGCGGAAATGCATAATGTTGAAGCGGTGCTCTGCGTCAACAAGTGTGACGCCGCGCCGGAGGCAGAGCTTGCGGCGCTGAAGACCGCTTACGAGGCCGTCTATCCGGTTCTATGCGTGAGCGGCAGGACCGGAGAAGGCATGGAACAGCTGGAGGCAATCATCGCGGGGAAAACCGCTGCGTTGGCGGGACCTTCCGGCGTCGGAAAATCGACGATGCTCAACGCGATGATTCCGCATGCCAATATGCAGACCGGCGCCATCAGTGAAAAGACCAAACGCGGCAGGCATACGACCCGCCATGTGGAACTGTTCGAGGTCGAGGGCGGCGGCAAGGTGTTCGATACGCCCGGCTTCACTTCGTTTGAGATTATGGAAGCGGGAGAGGATAATTTGCGGCTCTACTATCCGGAAATCGAGCGTTATGAGGGTCAGTGCCGTTATGATAACTGCCGTCACATAACAGAGCCGGACTGCGCGGTGCGGGAAGCGGTAAAAAACGGCGAAATCCCGAAACAGCGTTATGAATCCTACGCCGCGAACATCGAGGAAATCCGCGGCAGAAAAAAATATTAGATGCAACAAAATTCAAAAAGAAAAGCATGAAAGCAATGAGGTGAATACAAATGCTGAAACTGGCACCATCGATTTTATCCGCGGACTTTGCCTGTCTGCTCTCAGACATCCAAAAAATCGAGCGCGGCGGCGCGGACTATATCCATGTAGACGTCATGGACGGACATTTTGTACCGAATATCAGCTTCGGTGCGCCGGTGATGAAAGCCTTGAACAACAGGACGAAGCTGCCTTACGATGTACATTTGATGATTGAAAATCCGGATCAATATCTCGATAGTTTCGTGACACCGCAGACCGCGTTTATTACAGTACACCGAGAAGCCTGCGTGCATCTGCACCGCACGATTCAAAACATCCACGCGAAGGGGATCAAGGCAGGCGTTGCCATCAATCCGGCGACGCCTGTATCAAGTCTGGAATGCATCTTGGAGGATGTGGATCTTGTGCTGGTGATGTCGGTCAATCCGGGCTTCGGCGGACAAAAATTTATTCCGTCGGCCTTGGAGAAGGTCAAAACACTTGCGGAAATCAAGCGCGCGAAAGGGCTTTCGTTTGCCATTGAAATCGACGGAGGCATTACTCTGGATAATGCGAAAACGGTCATGGACGCGGGCGTGGAGATCGCAGTCGCGGGCTCCGCGGTATTCGGCGCGCAGGACGTGCCGCAGCGCGTCGCGGACTTTAAATCGATCCGATAGAAAGCGGGATGAGAGAGATGGACTTGCTGCTTGCTTTTTTTGTTTTCATGGCCAGCATGATTTCGGCAATTGTTTTGGACTATTCCATGATCTTCGCGCTGCTGGCGGGGCTGGTCGCTTTCCTTACGGTCGGTCTGCGACGCGGCTGTGCGATGAAGGAACTGCTTGCGATGGCAGCAGACGGCGCGAAGGATTCACTGCTTGTGATCGAGGTTATGTGCGTCATTGGCTTTGTGACCGCGACCTGGCGCGTGTCCGGCACAATTACGGTTTTTGTTTATTATGGCATGAAGCTGATCATACCACAGCTGTTTCTGGTGATTGCCTTCCTGCTTTCCTGTCTGCTGAGTTATGCGCTGGGGACCTCCTTCGGCGTGGCCGGTACGGTCGGCGTCATTTTTATGACACTTGCCAGGAGCGGTGGGGTAGATCCGGTTTTGACCGCCGGCGCGCTGATGTCCGGTATTTACTTTGGTGACAGAGGATCTCCGGTTTCCTCGAGCGCGAACATGGTGGCGGGTATTACCGGAACGCGGATTTATGACAATGTCAAACTGATGATGAAAACGGCGATTCTGCCTCTGCTGCTGTCTGCGGCAGTTTATGTGGTTTTTTCGGTGCGAAATCCGATCAGTCATGTCGATGAAGCACTAATGCAGCGTTTTGAAGAAGCCTTCCGGCTGTCCCTGTGGGCATTCGTTCCGGCGGTATTCATGCTGCTTTTGCCGCTGCTTAAGGTCAGCGTGCTGTATTCCATGGCGGCCAGCATTCTCAGCGGTATTATGGTCGCTTGCCTGATTCAGAAGGTGCCGCTTTTGGAAGTCCTCAAAATTTGCGTACTCGGTTATCACGCAGACGGCGATGGTTTGGGCGCGATTCTGAACGGCGGCGGGCTTGTCTCTATGCTGGAAATCGCTGTGATCCTGCTGATTTCCAGTGGCTATTCGGGTATCTTTAAAGGTACCGGGATGTTGGACAGCCTGCAGGAGCGGCTGGGACGGGCATGTACGCGCTGCGGTCGGTTTACGGTGATGACAGCGTTGAGTCTGGCAGCCTCATGCATCTTTTGCAACCAGACGATCGCGACGCTGGTTTGCAATGATCTGTTGAACAAACCGTACGAAGATGCCGGAGCCTCAAAGGAGGAGTTGGCCATCGATATGGAAAATTCAGTTATTTTGATCGCCTGTATGGTGCCATGGTGCATCGGTTGCTCGGTGCCTCTGTCGTTTTTTGGCGTCAGCGCGGCCTGCCTGCCGTACGCGGTCTACATGTATCTGATTCCTCTCAGTTGGTTCCTGCTGAAAAAGCGTTGGTTTGCAGAGAAAAAACAGGAGAAAGAGAGAAGTATACAGAATTCTTGTAAAAAAACGGACGATTCTGTTATTTTGCATTGAAAAATGTACAAAAAACAGGTATAATATTACACTATAGTGAAGAAAAAGGAGATTGTATGGCAGGAAATTCTGAAAAAAAAGAGCATGCTTTCCGCGTGTTCAGCAGAGATTTAAAAAACGATGATTTTCCGCCGGTTCTTTTTTTTTACGGGGCAGAGGACTTTTTGATTCATTGGGCGGCGGACTCGCTCAAAAACAAATATGTCCTGCCAGGCGCGGAAGCCGTCGACTATGTGAAACTGAGTGACGATACACAGTCTGTAGAGCAGATTCTGGAAGCCTGCAACACCTTCTCCCTGTTTTCGAGAAGACGCGTTGTCTGGGTCAAGGATTACACGCCGCTGCGCGGCGGCAATGTCAAGGGATTCGGCGCTTCAGAACTCGCCAAACTCAGCGATTACCTCGACAGCCCAAATGAAACCGCGATTTTAATCTTTTCTTCAGAGACGATTAATGAAAAAAGTGATCTGGTCAAAAAACTAAAAAAGACGGCAAGAAGCTATGACTTCTGCAAGCTTGACCGCACGCAGCTGCTGGGGTTTACCGAAAAGCGTTTTAAGGCCGCAGGCGCGCAGATTTCAAGAGATCTGCTGCAATATCTTTTGGAGGAAACCGGTTACTTCCATAAGGAGACGGATTATCGCATTTCGACGCTGGCGAATGATATTCAAAAAATCATCGCGCACAGCAGCGGCGGCGTGATTACGGAGGCGGATATCGCGCAGTCCGTCAACGGAGATCTGGACACCTTTGTCTTTGATTTTTTGGACGCGGTCAGCATGGGAAGGAAGGATACGGCTTTCAGTCTGCTGCACAATATTTTGACGGCAGGTTCGGATGTTTATGCGGTGACCGGTCTTTTGGTCAATCACTTTGAGCTGATGCTGGAGATCAAAGAACTTCGGCGCGCGGGTATGTACGCTCCCGAAATCTCCAAAACATTGAAGGTACACGAATTTCGCGTCAAAAAATCAATCGGATTTTGTGAAAAATTTACAATAGATAAGTTAAAAAGCATCCTGATTCAGCTGTATGAAATTGACCGCAATATTAAAACAGGAACCTTAGAACCGGCTTTGGCGCTGGAACTTCTGGTTGGGAGGATATAGAATGAGATTGAACAAACAAACGCAGGCGGACATGATGCTGATGCTGGTGACGCTCTGCTGGGGTGTGTCCTACTATCTGATGGATCTTTGTCTGATCGATATGGACCCGTTCACGCTGAATGCGCATCGGTTTTTGGGCGCGTTTGTGATTGCGGCGCTGCTGTCATGGAAAAAAATCCGTACTGTCAACCGGACGACGCTTCGGTACAGCGTTCTGGTCGGCATCGCGCTGGTCTTTGTCTACATGGGCGCGACCTTCGGCGTGAAATATACTTCTCTGTCCAATTCCGGGTTTTTGTGCGGCATGACGGTCGTTTTTACACCGCTGCTCGGCTGGATTTTTTTGAAGCAGAGACAGAGCAAAAAGCTGGTGCTGGTCGTGTTGATGTGTCTGGTCGGTATCGCGCTTTTGACGCTCAAAGATGATTTTTCCATCAATACAGCGCATATCAAAGGCGATCTGCTCTGCCTGATGTGCGCGGTGGCTTACGCGATCGATCTTTTGCTGACCGAAAAGGCTGTCGCGCGTGAGGAAGTTGACGCCTACCAGCTCGGTGTGTTTCAGCTTGGCGTGACAGGTGTCTGTAATTTACTGCTGGCGTTTTTGACAGAGCAGCCGCATCTGCCGACCACGCCGACCGTATGGGGCGCGGTACTGTTCCTGTCTGTTTTCTGCACAGGAGTAGCCTTCGTTCTGCAGCCGCTCGCACAGCGCTACACGACAGCGTCGCACACCGGCGTGATTTTCGCGCTGGAGCCTGTATTCGCGGCGTTTGTAGCGGCAATTTTCGCGAACGAAATTTTGAGCGTTAAGTCCTATTTCGGCGCGGCGCTGATGGTCGCGAGCCTGTTTATCATGGAAATCGATTTCAGTTCTTTTGGCAAAAGCCAAAAATGAAATAAAAAAGATGTATAGTATAAGGAGGGCAATATGAACCGATTGTATATTAAATCGCGGGACACTGCTCAAAAAACAGTAGAAGGTCTTTATAAGGATCTGGAAAGAAGAATCATCGCCAGCCCGCCGGGACAATGCCCGGTCGATTTGGCGTCAGCGTTCTTAAAACTATGTCATTCACAGAGCTGCGGCAAGTGCACGCCATGTCGCGTCGGTCTGGGACAGCTCCAGATGATGATTGACGACATTTTGGAAATGAATACGGAACCGGGGATGGAAACGCTGGAGCTACTGGAAAGAACCGCAGAAGCCATCAGCGTCTCCGCGGACTGCGCGATTGGCTTTGAAGCTGCCAATATGGTACTCAGAGGCTTGAAGGGATACCGGGACGACTTTGAATCTCATATCAAATATCATGCCTGCGCGGACAATATCAAGAAGCAGGTACAGCCGGTACCTTGTGTGGCGATGTGTCCGGCCGGCGTGGATGTTCCGGGTTACATTTCGTTGCTCAAGCATGAACGGTACGCGGACGCTGTCAGACTGATCCGTAAGGATAATCCGTTCCCGACGGTCTGCGCGCTGATCTGTGAGCATCCATGCGAGCAGCGCTGCAGAAGAATTCTGGTAGACGCGCCGATCAACATCAGAGGTCTCAAACGTTTCGCGGTGGATAACTGTGGAGATGTTCCGGTACCGCAAAAGATGGACAATACCGGCAAGAAGATTGCGGTGATCGGCGGAGGGCCTTCCGGATTGTCGGCGGCCTACTTCCTGTCTATCATGGGACATCAGGTTACGGTGTTTGAAAAACGCGCGCAGCTTGGCGGCATGCTGCGTTACGGTATTCCAAATTACAGATTACCGCGAGAAAGACTGCAATGGGACATCGACGCGATTCTTTCGACCGGTGTGGAAGCGAAATGCAACTTTGACATTTCTTCACCGGAGGGCATGGCAGAGATTCGCAATCATTTTGACGCGACCTATATTTCGATCGGCTCTCATAACGCGAAACCGATCGGTATTCCGGGCGAATACGCCAAAGGGGTCATTCCGGCTGTCGAAATGCTGCGCGGGATCGGTGATGACGCGATGCCGGATTTCAACGGCAAGGTTGTCGTGGTCATCGGCGGCGGCAACGTCGCGATGGACGTAGCCAGAACCGCAAAGCGTCTTGGCGCGACCGAGGTCAGCATCGTTTACAGAAGAAGAAAGGATGACATGACCGCACTGCCGGATGAGATAGGCGGCGCGATTGCCGAAGGCTGTACGCTTGTGCAGCTCAAAGCGCCATCCAGGATCGCGACGAATAAACGCGGAGAGGTGCAGGCACTTTGGGTGAAACCGCAGATCGCGGGGCAGGCTGACAAGAGCGGCAGGCCGCGTCCAGTGGATTCTTCCGAACCGGAGGAAAAGATCCCTTGTGATATTATCATTTCCGCCATTGGACAGGCTACTGATATTCGCTTCTTTGAAGAGTTCGGGATTCCGGTATTCCGCGGCAATATTCAGGCAAAGAAGAACAGTGTAGTGGACAATGTACTCGGCACTTATGCGGGCGGGGACTGCGTCACCGGCCCGTCTACGGTCATCAACGCGGTTGCTGCAGGCAAGGTTGCTGCTGCCAATATTGACGCCTATTTAGGGTTTAACCATGAGATTACCGTCGATGTAGATATCCCGACGCCGATTCCAAATGATCACTTGCCTTGCGGCAGAGTGGAATTGAAGGAACGTTTCGCGAAGCAGAGAGGAAATGACTTCGATGAAGTGGAGCAGGGCATGAGTCTGGAGGAAGCCGTGCAGGAAGCTTCCAGATGTCTGCGCTGTGATTATCATGGCTTCGGCTCATTCAGAGGAGGGAGGGATACCAAATGGTAAAACTGACAATCAACGAACAGCAGGTATCGGTACCGGAAGGCATGACCATCATGGAGGCAGCCGAGAAGGTTGGCGTACATATCCCGCACCTCTGTTATTTGAAGGACATTAACGAGATCGGCGCCTGTCGTGTCTGTCTTGTGGAATTAAAAGGAATGGAAAAGCTCGTGACCGCGTGCAACACCATCTGCGAAGACGGTATGGAAATCCTGACGAACAGTCCGCGTGTCAGAAGAACCAGAAGGATCAATGTGGAACTGATGCTTTCGGACCACAACGCGAACTGCGCGAGCTGCATCAAGAGCGGAAACTGCACGCTGCAGACGATTGCCAATGACCTTGGCATCATCCTTTCCGATTATGAAAATACGGCAGAAAAAGACCGCTGGGATAGGAATCTTCCGCTGGTGCGTGATGCTTCCAAATGTGTGAAATGCATGCGCTGCATTCAGGTCTGCGAAAAAATTCAAGGCATGGGCATCTGGACGCTGATCGGTTCCGGCTACCGCACGACCATCGGGCTCAAAGATAATCAGTCCTTCCGCGAAAGCGACTGCGCGCTTTGCGGGCAGTGCATCACGCATTGTCCGGTCGGCGCGCTGCGCGAAAGAGATGACAGATTGGATCTCAACGACGCGCTCGCGGATCCGGAAATCGTCACCATCGTACAGGTGGCTCCGGCGGTGCGTACCGCGTGGGGAGAGCAGATTGGTCTCAAGGATAAGGACGCGACCATGGGCAAGCTGGTCTGCGCGCTCAAAAAAATCGGTATTGATTATGTCTTTGATACCAATTACAGTGCGGATCTGACGATTATGGAAGAAGGCAGTGAATTCCTCGAAAGACTCGCCAACAGGAATCGTCATAAATGGCCGATGTTTACCTCCTGCTGCCCGGGCTGGCTGCGCTTTGTCAGAACGCAGTATCCGGATATGGTAGAGGACTTGTCCACCGCGAAATCACCGCAGCAGATGTTCGGCGCGATTTCCAAAACCTATATCGCGCAAAAGCTTGGACTTGACCCAAGTAAGATTTTTTCAATTTCTATCATGCCTTGCGTGGCGAAAAAGTTTGAGTGTGATGTCGAGCAGGTAAACAGTGCCGGTCATGGCAAGGATGTCGATCTGGTACTGACGACCAGAGAACTTGACCGTTTGATTCGCTGCGACAGCATCAAGCCGCAGGATTTGATGGATATGCCGTTTGATGATATCTTTGGCGAGGGCTCCGGCGCGGCTGTGATTTTTGGTACGACCGGCGGCGTCATGGAAGCGGCGCTCAGAAGCGCCTATTATCTGGTTACCGGAAGCAATCCGGATCCGGACGCGTTCAAGGAAGTGCGCGGTATGGATGGCTGGAAGGAAGCAAAATTTGATCTGGCCGGCACCACGCTGAAGGTCGCGGCGGCCAGCGGACTCGGCAATGCGAGGAAACTGATCGACGCAGTCAATCGCGGAGACGCAGAGTATGATTTCGTCGAAATCATGGCTTGTCCGGGCGGATGCGTGGGCGGCGGCGGTCAGCCGTTTGTGGACGGCAAGGAATTCGCGCCGAAGCGCGCGCTTAAACTCTACGGTCTGGATAAGGTCAATAACCTCAGATTTTCACACGAGAATCAAGCGGTACAGCAGACCTATCAGGAGTATCTGGGCAAACCGTTGTCCAAAGAATCCCACCATCTGCTGCATACTCATCTCGCGGACTGGGATCTGGAGATGAAGTCGCTGAACGGTCAGAAATAAAAAAGACAGCAAAACAAAACCTCGCAGGCAAGCGCGTCCGCGAGGTTTTGTCGTGTCGGAATATATCAAAAGTATGAAATTCGCGTACTTGGTTATAAAATATACATTCTAGTAGTCATCATTTCATGGGCGTCTTTAGCTATATAACGAACTGTTCTGGCGTCAATCTGCTCAACACCGGGATAAAAAGAGGCGCGATAGGCACGTACACATTCCTTGAAATTGATTTCAACTTCATATTGCGCAGGCTCTTTTATTTTACAAGCTTTAAGTTTTTGAAGGCCTTTTTTAACACCTTCTTCAATCAAACGACAGGCCTTGTCTCCATGCATATTAAAAGTTGCGTTCCCGATGCCGGACTTTACCGCAACCGTTTCCAATGACGGAAGCACTTTTTTCGCGTGTTCGCATACCTGCGCGTCGCCGCTCAAAAAAACGACAGGAACACCAACATGCGCCGCGGTATATAAATTCAAATCAAACTCGGATACGTAAACGCCGTTAATCTTCATGAAATTATTATCAAGGTTCATCGTATGAGACAACGGATTGCCGTTAAAACCAGCCCCGATATGATAACCGATAAAAATCGCGGCATCGAAGCTTTCGTCAATGCCCGCCATCATTGATTCCGGAGAATTAGTCCAACCGCGAATCAACACAACTTCTTCAGGGAGCGCTTCAGCGGTAATGTTTCTCGCACTGTCATGACCGTCTTTTAGGACAATTTCATCAGCACCCGCTGAAATCGCTGCACGGCATGCTGCGGCAACTTCTTTTGTCATCTGCGCGGCGGCCGCGCTATGCGCAGCGTGGTATAATTCAGTTTCATCCCAGTTTGTTACGCCTGTAACACCCTCAATATCTGCGCTGATATATACTTTCATAGTTTTGTTCCTTTCATAGTAAAAAATCTGTATCAAGAGAAGGCAGAAAGAGAGAAGCTTCGCTTGACCAATGATGTCATATTATATTGCTGCTGTGTTTATGATATGCAAATAGCATGCCACGCGCATAACAGATGTGAAAAGCACGTATGGTCAAATAAAGATTTCTATGCGCGCATGACATTCACGAATGGAGGTCTCGCGGCGCGTCTGTCATGCGAGACAGATTTGCGTGTAACGAAGTCCACATGTGATTTTACATGTGTTTGTTTAAATAAATGGTTAAAATAAAAGAAATGATTATCGTATTCAACCAATTATTGAAAGGTACTTTTGCTTTGAAGAGAAAAAAAGGAGGAAAAAAAACAAAAATCAATGCTTACAACCTAGAATTTTCAAGTGCGTTTTATTGGCATAATTATTGCTTTGTTTAATGCTGTCATAGATCCTTTGCTGCAATGAATCAAGGACAAAAGAATAGGAGATTGAAAATGGAAACAAACGAAAAGAAGAGGAAGATCAATTTTGATAAGATGCCTCATACTTACGCGATTATTTGCGCAGTCATCATTCTTGCCTGCATTATGACATGGGTGATTCCTTCCGGTGCGTTTGACTATGAAACTGTGGTCATCAATGATGTAGAAAGAAGCGTTCCGATTGAAGGGTCGTTTCATATTATTGAAAAAACAGGAGATCAGAGAGTTGGCCTGATGGGATTTTTGATGTCTTTCCAAGATGGTATCATTTACAATTCGGATTTATTGGGTTTGATTTTTATTGTCAGCGGTGCCTTCTACGTGATTGTGCAAACAGGTGCTTTCCACGCCCTAATCGCGACAACTTTGCGAAAATTTAACGGACAGGACAAAATTCTGCTCACCGTCTGTTTCTGCATTTTTGCTGCGGGCGGAACCTTGTTCGGTATGTTGAATGAATTCAACGGGTTTTATCCTTTATTCGTCGGACTGGCAATTGCCTTAGGTTATGACGCGGTTTTCGGTATGGCAATTATGACCTTAGGTATGGACATCGGATTCGCTGTCGGTGTAATGAATCCGTATACCGTAGTCATCGGACAAAGCATAGCAGGCTTGCCTATCTATTCCGGCGCTTGGTACAGATGTATTTGCTTGGCTGTCCTCAGCATTATCGCGCTTGCGTGGACATTCCGATATGGGAATAAAATTCGCAAAGACCCAAGCAAAAGTGTTATGCTTGGCATCGAATCGGAATACGCGTTTGACAAGTCACAATTGGATCAATATCAAATGACTACAAAAAATAAATTGATTATCGCTGAAGTCGCGATTGGTATCGCAGTTTTGATGTATGGTTTCCTAAAGCTTGAGTGGGGAACCGGAGAATTGACCGGTATGTTTATTTTGTTGTCGTTTATTGCGGCGCTCATCGATAAAAAGACCGTCAGTGAGTTCTTTGATGAATTCTTGACTGGGTGTGAGAATGTTATTTTCGGAGCGTTGATTGTAGGTGTTGCGGCGGCGATATTGCTTGTTATGCAAAAGGGAATGATTGTAGACACGATCATTTATTACGCGGGCAATGCGATGATGCATGTACCAAAGGCTTTGGCGGCAGAAGCAATGTTGATTTTACAAACACTGCTGAACTTCTTTATACCTTCAGGGTCCGGACAAGCTGCGACCATTATGCCAATCATGGCACCAATTGCGGATATGCTCGGACTGAGCAGACAGGTCGCGGTATTGGCCTATCAGTTTGGTGATGGCTTATCCAATACGCTGTGGCCGACGTGCGGTATTGTGGTATCGTGCGGATTAGCGGGTGTACCGATTGACAGATGGTGGAAATTCTTTGTGCCGCTGTTTGGGCTTATGTTTGTCGCGGTATCTATTTTGCTCGCGATTGCGGTTGCGATTGGTCTGTAAAACTTTATTCTGTATAGCGAGAGCCTGCTTCAGATTGTTCCCAGCGCGGAACGGAGCAGGCTTTCTTGCATTTTGAGATTGCAAATGCTATAATATTACAAGTTAAAGTTCGTTTTCGATGGAGGAAAAGATTGAAAAAAATTGTGATTGTTTCCATGAGCAGCGGTGCAGCTCGACAATACGCGGACTCGATCTTGAATGTATTTCGCAATAAGGAGATTACAGTAGAGACTACGATTATCGGAGAAACCGTGATTCCGCGTGACGCAGATCTTTATCTTGTATCCAAAGGTTATATCGAAAGCCGAATCGGAGCCGCACTGCATTCTAAACTTGACTTTCCTGTGGGAATCCCTGTCATCGATCTTGTCGTTGAATTTCGCAAAGAAGATGTAAGGCCGTTATTTGCTTTAAAAAAAGGTACACACTGTCTGCTAGTGAATGCCACAGAAATGCTTGCAATGGAGTGTATCTCAGATTTGTACAACGTGATGGGAATTTATCATTTGGCGATGTTTCCTTATTCTGATGATAGTCGTTTCTATGACGAAACGATTCAGACCGCGATTACCATTGGAGAGCCGGAGCTGGTTCCTGCGTGCATTCAAAAAGTGATTGATTTAGGTGTTCGCTGGATTTCGCCGGAGACAATGGTGGAAATCGCGTTAAATCTAAAGATGGAAGATGTTCTGGAAACGGAAGCCTTTACGAAATACCGCAGACAGTTTAATGATGGCGCGACAAAAGTCAGCGATCTGATTGCCGGAAGCTCTTACTATAAAAATATTTTTCATTTCATGATAGAGTGTTTGGATGATGGCATCCTTGGAGTGAATCAGGAGAAAAAAATTTTCTGTGCCAACAAAAAAGCTGAGGAAATTTTAGGAATAAAAGCGGAAGCGTTATTAAAAATATTTCTTCAGGAATAGTATGTGTCGGAGAGTATGATTCCGGACAAGATTCGATATACGCCAAAAGTGCTTATGTCAGACCGACTTCCATGACTTTTGTGTATAAAGCTTCTCCTTATGGTGACGATGAATATTTGATTAGTATTCAGTTAATTAACATTACAGACGGTTTGGAGACTGTTATAGGTAGAGCGGAAATAAAGTCGAATAATACTCAATCTGACTACATAACCCAAAATTTAGATGTCGTTTATAATGAGCAATTTGTTCAGTTACCCATATCACATGTCAGATTGATTTTTA
>ERZ779888.2322-NODE-2322-length-16005-cov-4.364389_pt1 | contig 16005 bp, 17 predicted proteins | sample MGYA00511245_ERZ779888 | MGnify/ENA primary metagenome ERZ779888 (study PRJEB29588, sample SAMEA2155255) | human gut metagenome | biome: human gut; feature: human-associated habitat; material: faeces | place: Denmark | collected 2008/2010 ... | reverse complement strand
TATACTAGAAGGTATATACGACTCTAAAGAATTATCAACTTTTTCTATTAATTTAGTTCGTGTACCTTTTGATATAGAAAAAGAGATTGAGTATTTAGAAAATTCGGATATGCCTGGAAAAGATAAAATTATTAAAAGTTTACGAACTGCAAGTTCTAATTAAAATTTAATAAATGAGGTGTTTTATGGATACAGAACCGCATGATATTATGCAGATTTTGAAAGAATTTAATCAAGAGTATGTTCTTAGTTTTTGGAATGATTTAACTGATGAAGAAAAAAACATTCTAGCAAACCAAGTGCGTTCTATTGACTTTGCAAAAATGAATATGTTGTATTATAACTCAACTTTAGATGATTCTATTTCATATGATAGAATTTCGCCAATTCCATACATTGATAGGCTTAATTTAACTAAAGATGAATTAAAACATTATTCTGATATTGGTAATTCGGTTATTAATAGTGGAAAACTCGCTATAATTACATTGGCTGGAGGGCAAGGAACAAGACTTGGTCACACAGGACCTAAGGGTACATTTAAATTAGATGTTTATGGTAAAGGAAAATATTTATTTGAAATTTTAGCAGAAAATTTAAAAGAAGCAAATAAAAAATATAACACAATTATTCCTTGGTATATAATGACAAGCAGAGAAAATAATGATCAAACACAAGAATTTTTGGAGAAAAATAATTATTTTGGATATGACAAAAAAAGTGTTATGTTATTTGAACAAGGTGAATTGCCATTAGTTGATACAAATGGAAAAATGCTTATTGGAAAAAATATGAAAGTAAGAGAGGCTTCAGATGGAAACGGTGGAGTTTTTGCATCACTTAGAAAAACTGGTATGCTTTCTGATATGAAAGAACGTGGTGTTAAATGGGTGTTTATTGGTGGTGTTGATAACGCACTTTTGAAAATGGCTGATGTTACATTACTTGGAATGGCAATTGATAAAAATGTTCAAATTGCTTCAAAATCAGTTGTCAAGGCTAATCCACATGAAAGAGTTGGTGTATTTTGTAAGATGAATGAACATCCAAAGGTTATTGAATACTCTGAATTACCAGAAAAAATGGCAGAAGAGGTTGATAACAATGGGGAATTAAGATTTGGTGAATCTCATATTATGTGTAATTTATTCACAATTGATGCTATTGAAAAAATAAGTAAAGAACCATTAATTTATCATAGTGCTTTTAAGAAAAATTCTTATATTGATGTAAATGGTAAAGAGGTTATACCAACTGAACCAAATTCTTATAAGTTTGAAGCATTTATTTTTGATAGTTTTGAATTGTTTGATGATATTGCAATTCTTAGAGGAAAAAGAGAAGATGATTTTGCACCTGTTAAAAATAAAGAAGGTGTTGATAGTCCAAAAACTGCTAAGGAATTATATGAAAAATATTGGGAAAGAAATTAAAAAAAAGGAATTATGGGGGACCATTCAAAATCTATCTTTTAAAAATTAAAAAGCGATCAATATAAATTTATTGACCGCTTTTTAGTTTTGGAATTAAAAAGTTATTAATTAATCCTCTAATTTTAAAACATAACTACATAGTTTGATTTCCTGGTAAGAAATAATCAATAACACCATAAATCAAAGCTCCAATTATAGCAGCAATCCATGAAATAGAGTAACCTGCTACAAAGAATTGAGTAACATATAGAATAATAGCAGCTAAAGCAAATCCTACAAAACCTTTACCAAATGGACTAGCATGTAATCCTGTAAATTTTATAATTAAATAATCCATTATTGTTAAAACAATTGCAGCAAGAGCTAAAGACCAGATGTTATTAATAGTGAAGTTAGGTGTAAAAAATGCTGTTATAGCTAAAACGATAGCAGCAGTAATTAATCTACCAACTATTTGCCATACTGTAGAATTTCCAGTAGTGCTATTGCTTTGAGTATTTGACATATCAAAAACCTCCTTATTTGTTTTTATCATTAAAATTTTTCAAGGTTATACAAATATTATTAGCAACAAAAAAATTATTATACAAAAATCGTATAAATAAGTGAAATTTGCAAAAAATATATTTGAAAAAATGAGGTGAAAAAATGTTAATTACTTTTTTTAGAGCAATAGTGTTATACATAATAGTTTTAATTGTTATGAGATTGATGGGAAAAAGAGAAATTGGTCAGATGCAACCATTTGAACTTGCAATTTCTATTATGATTGCTGACTTAGCCGCAACACCAATGGCAGAAACAGGAATTCCAATCACAAATGGAATTATGCCAATTTTGGGCTTATTAGTAATGCATTTAGTTATTTCTATGATAAATTTGAAAAGTACTAAAGCGAGAGAAATTATTTGTGGAAAACCATCTATATTAATATTTAGAGGAAAAGTTGATGAGAAGGTCTTGAAAAGAGAAAGATTTACAATTAATGAACTTGAAGAAAGATTGAGAGATAACAATATTTTTAATATTGGAGATGTAGAATATGCGGTGCTGGAAACTAGTGGACAAGTAACAGTGATTCCTAAGCCTAATAAAAGACCTACAACACCTGAGGATTTTAATATTGAACCTAAATATGAAGGAATTCCATATGATTTAGTTGTTGATGGAAAAGTTATGTATAAAAATCTAGAAAAACTAGGAAAAAATTATGTATGGTTAAAAAAGCAAACAGAGGAATTTGGAATCAAGCCAGAAGATGCCTTGATTGTTACTATTGATGGGAATAATCAATTTTTTTGCCAAGCAAAGGAAAAGGGGGATAATAGCTAATGTTCAAAGAAACTGTAATTTGTATTATAATTATAGTTGCGATTTTTTCTTTAGACATGTTTACTCAAAATTATACAAATCATGCGGTTGCAGACATTTCAGATAGATTTTCTAGTTTGCGAGAAAATATTTTAAAAGAAGATAAAGATCAAATAGATGAAGAGTTGAAAAAATTAGATGAAAATTGGAATGAAATGCATGATAAACTGGCATATTATATTGAACATGATGAGCTAGAAAAGGTTGATACTGCTATTGTTGATGCTAAAAGCTTTGTTGAGACAGAAGATTATCCTTCTGCTGTGGCAGAAGTAGATAAAGCAAAATTTGTTATGGAACATATTAAAAGAAAATATGCTTTTAATTTGCAAAATATTTTTTAACTATTGATTTTATTAATGTTATATATTATAATACGTATGTGCTTGCTTCTATAGCTCAGTCGGTAGAGTGCAGCCTTGGTAAGGCTGAGGTCACGGGTTCGATTCCCGTTGGAAGCACCAATGACGTATCTGTTTGAACGAATAAAACAGATAGATACAAAAATCAATCAGAAAATAAATCTGGTTGATTTTTTGTTGCCTAATAACAATATTAAAATCATCCAATCGAAAGGATGGTGTTTAAATTGAAAACAATTAAACAAGAATTACAAAAATTCAAAGGATTTTGGCATAGTATAATGTATTTATTTAATTATATAAAAATGTAAAATATCGTTGACAAATATGAACAACCGTTTTATAATGCTGTCTAGATGAAAATGGTATTGAATTTTGGTATGCTAGAGAGTTACAATTAGTTTTAGACTATAAAGAATGGAGAAAATTTGAAAATGTAATAAATAAAGCAAAAGAAAGCTGTAAAAATAGTGATATAAATGTATTTGATTGCTTTGTCGACGTCGACAAGTCAATAATCTCTGGAAAAGGAAGAAAATCTATAATTAAAGATTATAAATTAAATAGATATGCTTGTTATTTAATAGCTCAAAATGGAGACAGTAGAAAAAAAGTAATTGCTCTTGCTCAAACATATTTTGCAGTTCAAACTAGAAAACAAGAAATTACTGAAAAAGAATATAGTTTACTTACTGAAGATGAAAAAAGATTTTATCAAAGAAATTTAACAAGAAAAGGCAATTATTCACTAAATCAAACAGCAAAAAAAGCGGGAGTTAAAAATTTTGATAAATTTCATAATAGTGGATATAAAGGATTATATAACGGAGAAACAGCTGATGATATTGCAAAAAGAAAAGGATTAAGGTATAGAGAAGATATTTTAGATAATATGGGAAGTACTGAATTAATTGCAAATTTATTTAGAATATCACAAACAGAAGAAAAATTGAAAAAAGATAATGTAAATACAGAAAAAGAGGCTTGTAAAACACATAACAAAATTGGAAAAATTGTCAGAAAAGCAATTAAAGAAGCTGGTGGAACTATGCCAGAGAATTTACCTACTCCGAAGAAGAGTTTAAAACAACTAGAAAAAGAAAATAAGAAAAGTCTAAAGCTTAAAAATTAAAATTATAGTTTACATTTTCTTGAATTTAAGTGATACCCAGTAATGAAATACTGGGTATCAAGATTTTGTATAGAAAGAACTGTAAATTTATAATTAACTTAACTATATTATTTGTTTGATTTACTTCCATTACATTTAGAACATAATACTTGAAGATTAGATGGAACAGTTTTACCGCCTCTTGAAATTGGAACAATATGGTCTATATGAAGTCCAACCTCGTCTGGCATATATTTTCCGCAAAGTTGACAAGTATAGTTATCTCTAGTTATAATTTGTTGTCTAAGCTCTTTAGTCATAAGCTTTCTTTGATTTTTACTATTATATTCTTTAAGTGTACATTCATAATTAATAGCTTTTAGCTGTTCATTACGATTAAAAAGGAATTTATAATTACAACTAAATGAATCTATTGTTTGCACAACTTTATATGGTGTTCTTATGTAGTTTATCTGTTTATATCTTGTTTGTTCTCGTGTTAAGTAGAAATTATATGCTTCATTATCATCTAAAGATTTTTGATATTGTTTTGTTCTATGTTTTTTTAGTATGCTTTTTTCTATCTTTTTTTGACATTCCATTTTCCACTGTTCTATTTCTTCTTTATGTCTTTTTATCATTAAAAATTTTCTATGATTTAAAAAATTATCAATTAAATTTTCAATATCTGGATTTCTTTTTCCAGAAACATTAAAAGAATACTCAAAATATGGGTATCGAAACGGCGATTTTAAAATCAAATACAATACAAAACCTACAATTGAAATTGCTCCTATCAAAATTATAATTTGTTCAATACTTTCATACATATCTTAACACACTCTCTTTCAAATTACTATTTATACAAATAAATACTAGCACAATATCATATTTTTTTCAATAAAACTACTTGAAACTTTTTAAATCTTACGGTAGATTAAAACAATAAATTGATTGATATTTGTATCAATCGTTAAAGGTGGAAAAAAAGTTGTAGATAATTACGTCAAAGGTACCAATAAAATCGACTATGAAATACTAGGATTTGCTACTTTAAATATAGGAAACATATTGATAATTTTATGTAAATATGGTATAATTAACATGTATTCTGATACACAAAAAATTGAGGAGGTCATATTATGACAAACACGATCAGAATCCATAAAGAAGCTGGGGCAAAGAAGGACGCTATTCGCGTCAACACTGCCAAGGACATTCCTGATTTTCTCAAGAGCACTATTGCTCTTGAAGGCGGCCAGGTAAAACTGGTATGTGTTGAGGGCACCGAATTTGCATCTCTTGGTTCCGTAATCGGTTATGAAGAATCTGAAAAGACTTCTACTGGTTGGAACACTTGGTGCATCGGTAATGCTGCAACCAACCTCATCGAACGCGATGGCATTTTTTACAAGAAGGCCACTGTTTTTACCGCTCAAAAGGTAAACGACAAGGTTCCCGACTTCTTGGAAGGTGCCAATATTCGCCATAACTCTGATGGTTCTTGGACCATCGTGACAGACTGGGGCGAAAGCACTGGTTTTCCTGGTGAAGCATACTGGATTTTGTACGGCCAAAAGGCTGATGGAACTCCAGATGCCAACATTCTGACCAAGACGGAAAAGTCCTACAAGGACTATATCGTCTGTGACGAGAACGGGAACGATATCGGATTGCTCTCTGAAATCGACCCTGTTTAATCATTAACCTCCGTTAACGATGATTTCATTCGTCAAAGTTAACAAAAATTCAAAGATTCTTGCTCATTTGCAAGAATCTTTGCTTTTTCTATTTTAGCCAAAAAATAAATTATCAGTTTCTTTACATAAAAACTTGATTTTTGTCTGAAAATACATTATAATAATTCTGTAATATTGGATAAGAATGGCAAAGCCATTTTTTATATAGAAAAAAGAGGAGAGATAGAAATGCAAGAAAACCAAAACAATCAAAATCAAGAAGTAGAATTAGATGAAAATCATTTAATTCAAATAAGAAAAGAAAAATTAAGAGAATTACAAGAGCAAGGAAAAAATCCATTTGAAATAACAAAATTTGATAGAACAAATTCAGCAGGAGAAATCAAAGCAAATTATGAACAATTTGAAAATAAAGATGTATCAGTAGCTGGAAGAATAATTGCAAAAAGAATAATGGGAAAAGCATCATTCTGTACAATATTAGATAGTGATGAAAAAATTCAAAGTTATGTAAGTATAAATGATTTAGGCGAAGAAAGTTATAAAGCATTTAAAACATTTGATATTGGAGATATAATCGGAATAACAGGATTTGTATTTAAAACAAGAACAGAAGAAATTTCTGTACACGCAAAAGAAGTAACATTACTTTCAAAATCATTAAGACCATTACCAGAAAAATTCCATGGTTTAAAAGATGTAGATTTAAGATATAGACAAAGATATGTTGACTTAATAATGAATCCAGAAGTAAAAGAAACATTCAGAAAAAGAAGTCAAATTATTAGTGAAATAAGAAAAATATTAGATGAAAAAGGATATTTAGAAGTTGAAACACCAGTATTAAATACAATATCAGGTGGAGCAACAGCAAGACCATTCATAACACATCATAATACATTAGATATACCAATGTATTTAAGAATAGCAACAGAATTAAACTTAAAAAGATTAATTGTAGGTGGATATGACAAAGTATATGAAATGGGAAGAATATTCAGAAATGAAGGAATGGATATCAGACATAATCCAGAATTTACAACAATAGAATTATATGCTGCTTACGAAAATTATCATGACATGATGGATATAACAGAAGAAATATTTAAAAAATGTGCAATGAAGGTATGTGGAACAACAAAAATAACATATCAAGGAAAAAAAATAGACTTAGGCGGAGAATGGAAAAGAATCACAATGATAGATGCTATAAAAGAAGCTTGTGGAGTTGATTTCAATGAAATAAATACAGACGAAGAAGCTGTAGCATTAGCAAAGGAAAGAAAAATTGAAATTCCAGCAGGAAAAGAAAAAAGAGGAAACATCATCAGTTTATTCTTTGATGAATATGTTGAAAAAACTATTGTTCAACCAACATTTGTATATGATTATCCAGTAGAAATTTCGCCATTAGCTAAAAAATCACCAAAAGATCCAAGATTAACAGAAAGATTTGAAATATTCATAGATGGCAGAGAATATGGAAATGCATTCTCAGAATTGAATGATCCAATAGACCAATATGAAAGATTCAAAGAGGAAATTGCTGCAAGAGAAAATGGTGATGATGAAGCAGGAATGATGGATGAAGATTATATCAATGCTCTTGAATATGGTATGGCTCCAACAGGAGGATTAGGAATAGGAATTGATAGATTAGTTATGTTATTAACAGATGCAGCTTCAATAAGAGATGTATTGTTATTCCCAACGATGAAACCTTTAAATTAGATAGGAGAATTTTATGTTTGGATATAATATAGATAAAAAAACATTATATATAATAGTAGGCATATTAGTAGTATTTTCATTAATGAGTTATGGAACAGAAGGAATATTTAGTTTAATATTATCAATTCCAGCTGTATTGTTAGCAATAACAGTACATGAATTTGGACATGCATTTGCAGCGTACAAATTAGGAGATGATACTCCATTAAGACAAGGAAGATTAAGCTTAAATCCATTTGACCATATAGATCCACTTGGAATAGCAATGCTTTTATTTGCTCATATTGGATGGGGAAAGCCAGTTGAAGTAGATCCAAGAAATTACAACAGAAATATTTCAGTAGAAAAAGCAGATGCAATAGTATCATTTGCAGGACCATTAATGAATTTTATTACAGCACTTATATTTGCATTAATATATTGTGCAATAATAAAATTTGCTGGATATAGTTTTATATTAAGCAATGTTGGAAAAATTATAATTGCGATTGTAGCAAGTGTTATAACAATGGATGTTGGATTAGGAGTATTTAACTTAATTCCACTACCACCACTAGATGGTTCAAAAATATTTTTGCCAATTATGCCAAGAAATGCAAAAACATTTTTTGTAGATAATGAAAGAATATTTTACATTATATTTTTAGTTATTTGGATAACAGGAATAGCTGGACGTTTAATCTCTCCACTTGTAGATTCAATGACAAATGGAATATTAAGCATAGCACTAAAAATATTTGGATTATAAAATAGGAGAAAAAAATGACAGAAAAAGATGTAATAGTATTAGGAATAGAATCAAGCTGTGACGAGACCTCTGTTGCCGTTGTAAAAAACGGTAGAGAGGTTTTATCAAATGTAATAGATACACAAATTAAAATTCATGAATTATATGGAGGAGTAGTGCCAGAAATAGCTTCAAGAAATCATATTGAAGCTATTTCAAGAGTAGCAAAAACAGCGTTAGAAGAAGCCAAAATGAGCTTTAGTGATATAGATGTAGTGGCTCCAACATATGGACCAGGATTAGTAGGAGCATTATTAGTTGGATTATCATATGGAAGAGGACTTGCATATGCGTTGAAAAAGCCATTAGTAGGAGTTAATCATCTAGAAGGACACATTGCAGCAAACTATATAACACATCCAGATTTAGAGCCACCATTTTTATGTATGTTAACATCTGGTGGAAATACTCAAATAGTATATGTAAAAGATTATTGTGATATGGAAGTGCTAGGCAGAACTCGTGATGATGCAATAGGAGAAGCATTTGACAAAGTGGCTAGAGTAGTTGGACTAGGATATCCAGGAGGACCAAAAGTCGATAAATTAGCTCAACAAGGCAATCCAACAATAGATTTTCCAAAAACTCATTTTGAAAATTTAGATTTTAGTTTTAGTGGAATAAAAACAGCAGTAATAAATTTACATCACAAAAATCCTGATGTAAGCAGAGAAGATTTGTGTATGAGCTTTGAAAAAGCAGTAACAGAAGTTCTAATTGAAAATATCACAAAAGCAATTGAGCAAACAGGAATAAAAAAAGTTGTGTTAGCAGGAGGAGTGTCAGCAAATACACACATTAGAAGTGAATTTGAAAAATTAGAACAAAAAGGAATAAAAGTATATAAGCCAGATTTAAAATTATGTACAGATAATGCGGCAATGATAGGAGCAGCGGGATATTACAGGTATATGCATGGGGATTTATCAGAAAATACATTAAATGCAGTACCAAACTTAAAAATTGGAGATTAGAAAAGGAAAAATAATATGTCAATATTTGTAATAGCAGACCTACATTTATCATTAAGAGTTCCAAAGCCAATGGACATATTTGGTGATAACTGGTCAGGCCATGAAGAAAAAATAAAAAAAGATTGGTTAGAAAAAGTAAAGGAAAATGACTTGGTAATTTTACCAGGTGATTTTTCATGGGAAACTTATTTAGAAAATACTAAATTGGATTTTGGATATTTAAATAGTTTGCCAGGAAAAAAATTAATGCTAAAAGGAAACCATGATTATTGGTGGACAACACTAACTAATATGAGAAAATTTCTTCAAGAAAATAATTTTACAAATATTGATTTTTTGTATAATAATAGTTATGAATTTGAAGATAAAATCTTATGTGGCACAAGAGGTTGGAGTATTGCAGATGAAGAAGCTGATGAAAAACTAATAAATAGAGAGCTTATAAGACTAGAGTTATCTTTACAAGATGGAGTAAAGAAATACGGAAATAACAAAGAAATAATAGTTTTTATGCACTATCCACCTATAACGAAAGTAAAAATAGAATTAGAACAAGAAGCAAAGTTTGTAGAACTTATGAAAAAGTATAATGTAAAAAGATGTTACTATGGGCATTTACATGGAGCGTCTATCAAAGATGCGATTGAAGGAGAAGTTGAAGGAATACAGTTTAAATTAATAAGTGCAGATGGGTTAGATTTTAAATTAGAAAAGATTAAATAGAGGAGATATAATGTTAGACTTAAACAAAGATGTAAAATATGTAAAAACAGTAGGACCCAATAGAGTCAAACTATTGAATAAATTAAATATATATACATTAAAAGATTTAATAGAATATTATCCAAGAGATTATGAAGACAGAAGTAAGCCAAAAAACTTATATGAGTGTATAGATGGAGAAGAAGTTCTAATTGAAGCAATGGCAACAGGAAGAATAAATGAAATGCACAAAGGAAAAATGACAATAAGCAGATTAATTGTAAAAGACCAAACAGGAACATGTTATATAACATGGTTTAACCAAGGATATTTGCGAGACAAATTTCAACCTGGAAGAATGTACAGATTTTTTGGAAAAATATCAAACAAAAATGGAAGATTAGAAATGAATTCTCCTGTATATGATGAAATAGATCAAAGTAAAAATACTGGAAAAATTATTCCAATATATCCATTAACATTTGAATTAAAGCAAAATACATTAAGAAGAATTATAGAAAATGGACTCTTGGAAGTAAAAGGGCAGTTACCAGAAACACTACCAGAATATATATTGAAAGAAAACAATTTATGGGATATAAATAATACAATCGAAAGAATTCATTTCCCAATAGAATTTTCAGATTTTAATAAAGCTAGAGAAAGACTAGTATTTGAGGAATTGCTTACAATGCAATTAGCATTATTAAAATTAAAAAATAATTATGAGCATGAGACAGATGGAATTCAATTCAGCAAAGATGTACATATGTCAAATGTTATAAATATGTTACCATTTCGTTTAACTAAAGCACAATTGAGAGTACTAGAAGAAATTGATAGAGATATGGAAAGCAACAAGCCAATGAATAGATTACTTCAAGGAGATGTTGGGTCAGGAAAAACAGTAGTAGCAATGATAGCAGCATATAAAGCAGTAAAATCAGGATATCAAGCTACAATAATGGCTCCAACTGCAATACTTGCAAGTCAACATTTAGAAAGCTTTAAAGGAATACTAGATGAACTTGGAATTAGAACAGAATTACTTATATCAAATGTTACTAAAAAGAAAAAAGCAGAGATATTAGAAAAATTACAAAGTGGAGAAATAGATGTGTTGATAGGAACACATGCAATATTGGAAGAAAATGTTGTGTTCAAAAACCTTGGATTAGTAGTAACAGATGAGCAACATCGATTTGGAGTAAAACAGAGAAGCACAATAGCAGCCAAAGGTCAAAATCCAGATATTATTGCAATGTCAGCAACCCCAATTCCAAGAACACTTGCATTGATATTATATGGTGACTTGGATATATCTATAATTGATGAACTTCCACCAAACAGAAAGAAAATAGAAACATTTGCAGTCAGAAAAAACATGGAAGAAAGAGTAAATAATTTTATCAAAAAGCAAATTGCAGAAGGTAGACAAGCATATATTGTTTGTCCATTGGTAGAAGAAAATGAAGATATGGAAGGATTACAATCAGTAGTAGAACTTGCAGAAAAGTATCAGAAAGAAACGTTTAGTGAATATAAAGTAGCATATTTGCATGGAAAAATGAAGCCAAAAGAAAAAGATGAAATTATGCAAAGATTTAAAGATGGTGAAATTCAAATTTTAATTGCTACAACAGTAATAGAAGTTGGTGTAAATGTGCCAAATGCAAGTATTATGGTTGTTGAAAATGCGGAAAGATTTGGACTAGCACAATTGCATCAATTGCGTGGAAGAGTTGGAAGAGGCGAGTACCAGTCATATTGTATTCTAAAATATGAAGGAAATGGCGAAACAATCAGACAAAGAATGAAAGTAATGTGTGATACAAATGATGGATTTATAATTTCAGAAAAAGACTTAGAACTTAGAGGTTCAGGAGACTTTTTTGGAACAGAACAACATGGGCTTCCAGAATTTAAGATTGCTAATTTGTTTGAAGATATGGCAGTTTTGAAAAAAGTTCAAGGATTAGCTTTAAAAATCATGGAAGATGATCCATTACTTGAAAAAGAAAAAAATGCTAAACTAAATGATTTAGTAAAAGAAAAGTTTAGTTCAAGAATAGAAATTTAAACGTGACAAAAAGGATGTTGATATATATGGGACAAATAATTTTAAGATTAATAGGAGCACTAATTTTATTAGCAGGAGTAATATTGATATATGATGCAAGAATAATAACTAAAAAAGTTTTTGGTTTTGGAGACCAAAATGAAGCAACAGATGGATTTAAAATTTTAGGCGTTATAATTGCAGTAATAGGAGGGTTTATCATATTTTTTGTTTAAAAACTCTACTTGACAATAGTATATTGAGTATGATATTATGGAAACGATTTAATCAAAATATTTTAATTCTAATTTTTATAATAGCATATTCAAAAAGAAGGGAGGAAATCTGTTGGATTTAAACCTTATCAAAGATGTTGTCAAAGAAATTCAAAAAAATGATATTGTAGAAAAGTTTATGAGTGAATTATCAAATTTTTTAGAAAACAATCAAGAAATAAACCAAAATAGAAAAGAAGGTCATTTGTATTTGGTAACAGAAGATAGAAATGGCGAAGTATATTTGTGGGATTTTACAGAAAAGCCTGAGCATGAATTTAAAGAAGTATTTACATCAAAAGAATTGATAGATGTTGCAAAAGAGGGAGCAATGCTTCAATTTAAGGATGGAAAATATGAATTATATTCTACAGATGGATATGATATGCTAGAAAATGGGTAAAATGCGAAAAAATGCCAGGTCTCAAATTAGCATGTGAAAAAAAGGACCTGTGAAAAAAAGGACCGACCCCAAATTAACAAGGAGAAGAAATGAGTAAGAGAAAAAACAAAAGAAACAAATTAAATCTAAATGAAGCTTTAGCTTTTATAGTTTTTGCTATTATGGTTGGAATTTATGGATATTTTGGAGGAACAAAAGATGTAAATGCTGAAGATCAAGGAAATCAAAGCATTGCAACAATCAAATCTGCAACACTTGAGAATATTCCGGAGTATCAAGGTTCGCCATATGTAGAAATTAATAATAATATACCTAAATTTAGTGAAAGTGATTATACAACAGAACCTTTTGAAAAATATAGTGAATTAGATAGTTTAGGAAGATGTGGAGTGGCATATGCTAATATATGTAAAGAAATTATGCCAACAGAAGGTGAAACAAGAGGAGCTATTTCTAGTGTAAAACCAACTGGTTGGCAGACTGCGAAATATCCTGGTGTTGTAGATGGAAATTATTTGTATAATAGATGCCATTTAATTGGATATCAATTGGCTGGCGAAAATGCAAATCCTAAAAATTTAATTACAGGAACTCGTTATATGAATGTAACAGGTATGCTTCCTTTTGAAAATGCAGTTGCTGAATATATTCAAAAGAATTCAAAGAAACATGTTCTATACCGTGTTACACCAATTTTTGAAGGTAATAATTTGGTGGCAGATGGTGTTCAGATGGAGGCTTCTTCTGTTGAAGATCAAGGCAAAAGTGTTAGTTTTAATGTTTTTGTTTATAATGTTCAACCAGGTATTAGCATTGATTATGTAACAGGTGAAAGTAAATTAGAAAGTAAATAATGTAAATTTTTAATAATTTTCCTTCAAAGTTATTGACAAGATTTTTTAAATATGTTATTATAAGGATTGTAATTGAGCTGCGGATGTGGCGGAACTGGCAGACGCGCTGGTCTTAGGAACCAGTGTCAACGACGTGGGGGTTCAAGTCCCTTCATCCGCACCAGAGTAAGGTTTTCTAGTTTTTCGAGAAATCGAAATATTAGAAAACTTTATTTTTTTCGGCTTTATGTCAATATTTTGGATATAAAAATTTAAAAGATTCGTAAAATTACTTGACTACAAAACAGATGTTTGATATAATGGTGCAAAACAAAAATAGGAGTTGGTTTGAATGAATAAATCAGAAAAGATTAAAGAATATAGCAATAAAAGTTTTGAAGATATCAAACATATGGATGAAAATGAAATTGAATATTGGTATGCTAGAGAGTTGCAACTAGTTTTAGATTACAAAGAATGGAGAAAATTTGAAAATGTTATAAAGAAAGCTATAGATGCATGCGAAAACAGTGGTATTAGTGCGTTTGAACATTTTGTCGGCGCCGACAAAACGATACAAATGCCTAAGGGAGCAACAAAAAGTATAAAAGAATATAAATTAACTCGTTATGCTTGCTATTTAATAGCACAAAATGGAGATTCAAGAAAAGAAGTTGTTGCACTTGCTCAAACATATTTTGCAATACAAACCAGAAAACAAGAGATTAGTGAAAAAGAATATAGTTTATTAACAGAAGATGAAAAAAGATTTTACCAAAGAAACTTAACAAGAAAAGGAAATTATTCACTTAATCAAGTTGCTAAAAATGCAGGAGTTAAAAACTTTGATAAATTCCATAATTCTGGATATAAAGGATTATACAATGGAGAAACAGCTGATGATATTGCTAAAAGAAAAGGGTTAAGATATAGAGAAGATATTTTAGACAATATGGGAAGTGAAGAACTTGCAGCTAATTTATTCCGTATTACGCAAATTGAATCAAAGCTAAAAAGAGATAATATTTCAACAGAAAAAGAAGCAAATAATACTCATTATAATATTGGAAAAAATATTAGAGAAGTAATTGCAAAAAATGGTGGAACTATGCCAGAAGATTTACCAACACCTAAAAAAAGTTTAAAACAATTAGAAAAAGAAAATAAAAAAATTTTAGTAAAACAATAAAGTGGATGTATATAATAAAACATTCACTTTATTGTTATTTTTTATGTGTTATTAAAAAATTAATTGAAAAAGTCATATATTTATGATAATATATATGCAGTAAAAAAGCTAAAAACAAAGCTTGAAGGAGAGAAAAAATGAATATTCAAAAAAATCAAGAATATATAGTTAAAATTATAGATAATGGATTTGAAGGAGAAGGAATTGCAAAAATAGATGGATTTATAATATTCATTCCAGGGGCAATAAAAGGAGAAAAAGTAAAAATACTAATAGTAAAAGTATTAAGTTCACATGCATTTGGAAAAATTTTAGAGATACTAGAAAAATCAGAGGCAAGGCAAGATGCAGATTGTGCAACATATAAAAGATGTGGTGGATGCAATTTGAGACATATAAAATATGAAGAGACATTAAAAATGAAACAAAATGCAGTTCAGAGCTTAGTAAATAAGACTTTAAAAAATAAAATAGAAGTACAATCAACAATAGGCATGGAAAATCCAATTCATTATAGAAATAAAGCACAATATCCAATTGGAATCAATAAAGATGGAGAGCCTGTAATTGGAGTATTTGCGGAAAGAACACATGAAGTTATACCAATTGAGAAATGTTTAATACAAAATCAAAAGTCAGAAGAAATCGCTAAATTTGTATTGCAATTTATATGATTCATAAACTATTTCCCTATCTTTGCAAAAACTATGTATCTATGGAATATAAAAATCGAATAGCAGATAAATTATTGCGTGATAAGTTAGAGGCAATGGGTGCTGTTTTAATTGAAGGTCCAAAAGCTTGTGGTAAGACGACTACGGCTGAACAACAAGCTAAAAGCATCATCTATATGGACGACCCGGTAAAGCAAGAACAGTATAAACAGATGGCACAAACAAATATCCGTTTTTTGCTTGAAGGAGAAACTCCACGTTTGATTGATGAATGGCAACATGTTCCTCAGTTTTGGGATGCCATTCGGTTTGAAGTTGACCATAGAGATGACGATGGTCAGTTTATGCTTACAGGATCTGCAGTTCCAGCTGCCTGCCGGCTTCCGCGAGGAGCGGCGCAT
>ERZ779888.2321-NODE-2321-length-16011-cov-2.283091_pt1 | contig 16011 bp, 5 predicted proteins | sample MGYA00511245_ERZ779888 | MGnify/ENA primary metagenome ERZ779888 (study PRJEB29588, sample SAMEA2155255) | human gut metagenome | biome: human gut; feature: human-associated habitat; material: faeces | place: Denmark | collected 2008/2010 ... | reverse complement strand
GGGGCCGCGGTGGGCAATGCGCGCCAGCATGGGGGCCAGCGCCGCTGCGTTCGCTGCGCCGTGCCCCGCGATAAAGCCTGCGATTCCGCACATGGTTTTGCGTCCTTTCCCGGCAGTGCAACCTGCCGTTACCGCTTTGTCAGCTTAACTTGCTGGTATTTTACCACGTTCTGTGGTAGAATCATGTCAGAAAAAAGAGGAAAGAGGGCGAGCGTATGACACTGGGGCAGAATATCCAGAATGCGCGCAGGGCGCAGGGGCTGAGCCAGGAGGCACTGGCTGAAAAAATCGGCGTCAGTCGCCAGGCGCTGGGCAAGTGGGAGAAGGATACCGCCCTGCCCGGGCTGGACAATCTGCAGGCGCTGGCTGCGGCGCTGGGCATCGGCGTGGACGCACTGCTGGGCGCGGCAGCGCTTGGTGACATCGGCAAGCATTTTCCGGATACCGATCCGCGGTACGAGGGAGCAGATTCCCTGATGCTGCTGCGGGAGGTTGGCCGTCTGCTGGATGAAACCGGTTATACTGTTGGCAACATTGACGCCACTGTTTTGTGTCAGGCACCCAAGCTTGCGCCGCATATTCCAAAAATGCGGGAGAACATTTCCCGGGCGCTGGAGCTTCCCTTAGACTGTGTTTCGGTCAAGGCCACCACTGAAGAAGGGTTGGGCTTTACCGGAGCATTGGAAGGCATAGCCGCTCACGCCGTTTGCATTGTGGAAAAAAGGAACTGAATAATAAATCCAGAGGTTAAGCAGATGAAAATTATTGCCCCTTCGATTCTTTCCTGCGATTTTTCAAATTTAGGAACTGAAATTGCACGCACCCATCAAACCAAGGCCGAATACATTCATATTGATGTGATGGACGGATGCTTTGTGCCCAACCTGACCATCGGACCCTGCGTGATTTCCTCGTTGCGGAAATACAGCACCAAGGTTTTCGATGTTCACCTGATGATTGAAGAGCCGATCCGATATATCTCTGCATACCGCAATGCGGGAGCGGATGTTTTAACGGTTCATGCAGAGGCCTGCTCGGATTTGAAAGCCACTCTTCTTGCCATCCGGGAAAGCGGAGCAAAGGTGGGGCTGTCCATCAAACCCAAAACGGACCCCAAGACCATTCTTCCCTTTCTGTCACTTTGCGATATGCTGTTGGTCATGACCGTGGAGCCGGGCTTCGGCGGGCAGGCTTTTATTCCGGATGCCGTCGAAAATGTCCGGTTTTTGAAGGAGGAACTCCGGAAAAGCGGGCTTTCGGTTCCCATTGAGGTGGATGGCGGCATTACCACTGAGACTATCGGAACGGCGGCAAAGGCAGGAGCGGATATCTTTGTGGCCGGCTCGGCCGTTTATAAAAAGCCGGACATCGGAAAGGCTATATCCGAACTTCTGGAGGTGGCGGAAAGAAGCTGATTTTCCCCGGATTCTTTAAAGAAAAGTATATTGCCAAAAGCGTTAAAAAAGAGCTGGCTCCGTGTATATCGGATTCAGCTCTTTTTCTTTTTCTATTTTATTTTTTATCCTCCGGGGCAGACAATCGGTCTTCGCCCCGTTTTTTGGCGTTCGGCAATTCTCCCGCCGGCAGAAGGAAGCGGAACAAGCAATACTTTCCTTCCTCGCTTTCGGCTTCGATGGTATCGCCGTGAGCCTGTATGATCGCTTTCACAATGAAAAGTCCAAGGCCAACCCCGGTTTTGTCCATTCCGCGACTTTTATCCGCTTTGTAAAACCGGTCAAAGACATGCGGCAGATCCTCCTTGCTGATGCCGTTGCCTTCATTATAGACCTCGACAAGAATCTTTTTGCTGTCGTCTTTCCGAACGGTAACTCTCAGAATTCCCTTCTCATAAGAGAATTTCACGGCATTGTCGATCAGATTGTAAAGTACCTGTTGGATTTTGCTGAAATCAGCAGTGACAAACAACTGCTCACCGGAGGAGGTCCTCAAGAACGTCCCGCGCAACGGGCGGTTTCTCTACAGCAGCGTGTATGCCTTCCCGCCGGAGGCGGCGATGCCGAACCCATGCGCAACCCGGTCGACTACCGCACCGTATTCGACGGTACCCTGGCCGGAGGCAATCTGTATCACGTGGTGACCATGTCGGACGAAGGTACGGCTGTCATCGATGGATTCCACATTGTCAACGGCAATGCTGCCGACGGATCCTCGGTCATCAAGTCGGGAGGTGGAATCCTCCACGAAAACGGTACGCTGTATGTGCGTAACTGTATGATTGAGAACAATATCGCTACCAACGGTGCCGGTGTTACCATGCTGGGTGCCACGAAAAAACTGGTGATGACCAACACGGTAGTGAACAACAATACCAATACCGGGTTGAGCAGCGACCCCTTGAATGCGGCCATAGTGCTCAAGAACGATGCCCGGTTGAACCACTGTACCGTCATTCACAACAATGCCCCGGGCATCTGTGCCGTCGACGGGCAGTTGATGCTCTACAACTCGGTGCTGTGGGGGAATACCTCGACCGGTACGATTGCCGCTACCGACCTGCAAATCACGGGAATGGCCACGAGTATGGACATCCGAAACAATGCCATACAATACGCCCCCGAGGGGTGGGCCCTCTGGAGCGACAACCTGCAGTTGAGCATTGTGCCGGGCGACCCCATGTATCCCGCCTTTGTCAACCCCACTCGTAGCGTAGGTGCGGTAGCCAGCGGCTACGATACTCCGCTGGGTGGTCCTGCGCGGTTTGAGCCCAATTGCGAATCGCCGTTGGTAATTGCCGGCGACGAAAGCGTGGTGGGCGATCCCGACCTGTTGCTCGATGCCGATATCACCGGTCACCACTACGTAGTGGGTGGTGCTCCCGATATAGGTGCCTACGAGGCCACCTGTCTGAACCCCATCGGGTCGGTAGTCTATGTACGCAGCGGTCCGGCCGGTACGGCTTCGAACCCCCAGACGACCTACTTTGGTACGGGCGACGGTTCGTCGTGGTCCAACGCCATCAACGGTAACGCCTGGTACGGCTTCGACGACGGTCTGCCTTACGACCAGATCGAGTATAACAGCAACGACGCTACCGACTACATTACCGGTTTGCAATATGCGGTGAACATGGCTTACAAGGCTTCGTTGAAAAAGGAGGCCGACGGCAGTATTGCCTATAAGCCCTTGAGCTATTACGAGTTGACGTGGTGGTCTAGTCAGGGTCAAACGTCTATCAATATTCCCGAGGTCGATACTACGGCTCTGGTCGAGGTGTGGGTAGCCGAGGGCGAATATACCAGCCGTCGCGGATTCTTCATGCGCGATGCCGTGCAGGTATATGGCGGATTCCCCGGTACCGGTACACCCGGTAAGGAGGAGCGTAACCCCCGGGTATATACGACTGTCATTCAAACCATGACTACCGCCGAGGCGACTCAGGTCGATGCCACCGGCGAGAACCATTCGCTCTACGGGCCTATTTGCGGATTCAGTGAACAAAACTCTTATGAGTTGAATTCTGGGTATGTGGCTGCCAATAAGACCCGTCGGGTATTGACGCAACCTTTCCCCTATTATGAACGTACGAAACAAGGCAATTTCAGCTATTTGTCGAGTACCGAGTTGGCCAATCGTCCGCTCAACCCCTTTGTCATAGAGACTATTTGGGACGGTTTTACCATACAGAACGGACGTACCCGCATCAACCACGGTAAGGATGGAGGTGCCGGTGTGGCCCTGCGCAAGAACGGACGTCTCGAGAACTGTGTGATTCGCAACAATATCAATTATGTACCTAATTCGACGGGAGCGGGTCCCGCTGACAACCCTAATGCCGTGCAAGGACGTGGTGGCGCCGCTTTCTGTAACGATGGTGTCTTCTCCAACTGTTCGTTCTTCAGCAACAAGCTGGGCCCCCAGTATTGCGAGAATTACGGTGGTGCCATCTATATGCGTGCCGGTACGGCCTATAACTGCGTGTTTGTGGGCAATGTAGCCAACACGGGAACCGCATGGGGCTCGGCCGTTTATCTCGAAGTAGGTAGCTTCTACAACAATACGGTGTCCGACAACTCGGGTTCGGTGGGAGCCATCTATGGTGGTAACTGGTTCTTGGAAAATGGTGGCGGTGCCAGTGAGATGAAAATCTACAATACGATAGTCTATCACAATACGGGAGCAAGCAATCAAACGAGTTACCAGATTTATAAAGCCGCCAATTGTACCATGACCTTGAGCCGTTGTTGTGTGCCTGCTTCGAGGGGTTATATCAATAACGGCAATCTCACGGTCGAAGGATTGATTACGGCCGATCCCCAGTTTGTCGATCGTACTCCTGCCAATAAGGAGGATGCCAACTATCGTCTGCAGGGTACGTCGCCCTGTATCAATGCCGGTAACAACAACCCCGAGGGGATTACGTTGCCCGAGACCGATATGGACTATACCGACCGTTTCAAAGACTGCTCGATCGATATCGGTGCCTACGAGATAGACCAGAGCGAGCCTATCTTGCCGGCTATCAAGACAATCGATGGCGAGGAGGTGGGTGTCATCTATGTGACCAAGGCCGCCAACGGTACGGTAGACGGCTCGTCGTGGACCAATGCCGCCTGTGAGGCCAAATTGCAGAAGGCACTCAACTGGGCCGGATATATCATCCACAACAAGGATACATACAATGGAGGCAAATACCGCAATATCTCCCGCATACAGGTACATATTGCCAGTGGAACCTATTACCCGACCGATGCCGTGCTGACCGACCAGCCGCGTACGACTACCTTTATCATACCGGCCGGTGTCGAGGTTTATGGCGGTTTTGCCGGAGCCGACGATAACGAGACGGTCGAGGGGCGCAACATTCAGTTGAACCGGACTGTATTCAGCGGTATGGTGGGCAGCTCGTCCGAAGAGGATGTCTATCGCGTGGTTACCTTCGGTATGAAACAGCACAGCGACAATGCGTCGGTACCGGCCGAAGGGGCTACCTATTACGACGACCCCAACCCCGAGATTGCCACGCTCGACGGTGTGTATATCGTCAATGGTAACGCCAACCACCCCTCCGATGCCGAATGGCAGTCGGGCGGCGGTGCCAAGGTGACGGCCAACGGTTTGTTGCAGAACTGTATTGTCTATGATTGTGCTGCATCCGACAAGGGTGGCGGTGTGTATCTGGCTCCGGGCGGACGCGTCACCGGTTCGGTGATTTATGCCAACGAGAGTGCCAATGGCGGCGGTATCTATGCCGACGACAACTCGATGGTGGTGAACTGTACCGTAGTGGGCAACACCTCGACGAGCAATGGAGTAGGTGGCGGTATATCGGTGGCCGACAAGCCCATCATCCTCAACTCGGTATTCTGGATGAACGATTCGGGCAACGGTAAGAACATCTACGGAAACATGTCGCAAGAGGTCGATACTACCTTTGCCGGAGTGAAGTATCAGAGCTATATCTTCAGCCACTGTGCCGTCGAGGGGCTCAAGGTAATCGGTTATGGCAATATGGCCTTGACGAGCCTCAACACAAACACCTCGACTATCGTGGGTCTGAACACGCCGGGCTTTATCGACCCCGACAATCACGATTACACGCTGAAGCGCATCTCGTCGCTCATTCGTTCGGGTATCCGGGTAGAGCAACCCGATGCCGCCCTGATGGAGGCATTGCACATTTCGCGGCTCGACCTGCTGGGTACCAACCGCTACTACGAACCCGATGGCTCTGCTCTGCGCGACTATTTCGATGTGGGTGCATTGACCTACAACGGACCTCTGGTTATCGAGCCTTCCGGTGAGACCGATGCCGAGCAGGGTGGGCAGGGTGTCTATCGCCTGTATGTGTCGCAAACGGCACAGGGATTGGCCACCGGTCACAGTTGGCGCAATGCGCTGGGCGATATTCAACAGGCACTCGACTACTTTGCCAACGATGCCAACTTCGTCAACGATCCCCAGGCCGCCAATCGCAAGTGCGAGATATGGGTGTCGAAGGGAACCTTCAATCCCAAGACGGCAGTCAAGGCCGACTACACGGGAGCTTCGTTTGTGCTCAACCGCTATACCTCGATTTACGGTGGTTTCAGAGGAAGCAATCTGCCCTATTACGAGAGCTGGATCGAACAGTTCAAGACCGATCCGTCGAACCGGATAGACGCTACCGGCACCTGGAACAAGGACAATTACAGCTATACGCTGGGTGGCGACGGTACTATTACCTTCCATCCCGATGTAAAGGCTTTGTCCAACGAACCCGCTTCGTGGTTCCTCCACTTTGTCACCGACGAGACTTCGGCTTCGTCTCTGAAAGTTTTGGTCAATGGTATAAATCTTCCCGATGAACTGGCCTTGCCGGTTATCTCGACCGACTCGACTACCGAGTATGTGTATGACTTGCGCTTCCTGGCTATCGGTAATACCGACCGGGATACGGCTCCTGTTATTGAAAATATTCGAGTCGCAGGGCTGTCTGCCGGAACGACTCTGTACAGCGCTACTATCGACAATCGCAAGTCGGCTACGACAACAGCTACCGAGATAGTGGCAACCGATGTGATTACGACTACTCTTGATTCTACTCCGGTCAGTTTGATTTCGATGGATAATCTCTCGCAGGCCAGCCAAGGTAGTACATATAGCAGCTATATCTCAAACACTGCTGCCGTTGGCAATACGGCCGGTGAGTATGGAATGCAATATTGTCCTAATGCCAATAGAGCCTCGATTGGAACTTCGGGGAGTAATGGTGTTGAGTTGAGTAATACTCGTCCTTATTATAATACACGGTTGGGAGCTTACTTCCGTTTCCCGCAGGCTGTGGAGTTCAATAAGTACAACAGTGCTTCCCGATACCTGCATGCGACAGTCCGCTTCTCGTCTTTGAATGTCGGGTCCCGTACTTCGCAAATGCAACTGCAACTCTATGCCGTCGACGGATTGAGGAAGAGCCTCACGTTTACGATACCCTCGGGAATAAGTACGAATCGAGACTATAGCCTGACAGCCGACTTATATTCGGGACAGGTTTATGTCAACGGGACTGTGGTTTCTGCTCCTGACTATTCGGGTACTCCTCTTGCCAGTGGAGATATGCTTTCTGTTGTTACCGTAGCTCCCTATTACAATGGTCAAGCTGCCTATACAGTAACCATCAGCGATATATCTATCAATAATGTCAATCAGGAAGGTCAGACTGCTTTGACCGAAGACATCAATATTGTAACCGAAGACAAGACCGAGAGCTTCTCGCTCACCGACCAATACTACGCCGGTGAATCCTTTACCAGCGAACGGCCTCGCCAGGACTGGAACGGAAACGGTTTGCTCGAAGACTTCGAATACTCCAACGAGACGATTCTCTCGGGCGATGTAGGCGGTGGTACCGGTACGGCTCATGTGGCCTATTACAACGATGCCGATGCCAGCGAACGGGTGCTTCTCGACGGTTTGAAACTGATTAAGGGTAACACCTTGTGTGCCGACCACGGCGGCGGTGCCTTGTGTGCCTTGTCGCCCATCACCCTGCGCAACTGCCAGTTGCTGCTCAACGAGTCGAGCTTTGGCGGTGGTGCCGTGTATGCCAGCGACATCGAGATTTACGGCTCTATCCTGGGCGGTAACTCGGCTTCCGGCAAATCGGGCGGTGCCATCTACCTGCGCGAGGGTGGCCGTTCGCAGATTGTCAACACCGTGATATATAACAATACGGCATCCGTAGGCTCGGGCTATTATGCCGAGACGGGTACCGATTCGCAACTGGTCAACAACACCATCGTGCGCAACTCGAGCGATGGGGCCGCGACAGGCTGCACCGTCTATGCGACGTCGGCTACGGGCAACAACCTCACCAATACGGTTCTCTGGGGTAACGACGATGCCGAGTGCATCAATACCGATAACTGGGAGATTGTAACCTCGGCTGCCGATGTCGACGAGTCGGTAGGCAACTTCGAGGTATTCCTCGACCAAGCCAACGCTGCAGTGATGGGGCCGCGCTTCGGATTCCCCAGCGACTATGCCGGTGCCGAAAACTACTTCGCCATGGCCGACTTCTCGCTGCCTTCGCTCTCGACGCTCGTCAACCGCGGTACCAATGGCGGTACCCGCAAACTGAATACGAACATCGTGATGAACCCCGACGGGTCGGTACAGAGCTCGACCATCACCACCGACCCCGTGGTGCTCGACGGTTCGGGTAAGGGCTATTATGCCGCACAGAACCAGTGGGGGCGCGAGAATGTACCCGATACCCTCAACGGCAAGTGGCGTATCACCAAAGAGCCCGATACCTACCACATTATTAAACAGAATGGTGTGGACATGATCGACGTGAAGGAGTGGAAAGAGGGTGTCATCGACATCGGTGCCTATGAGTACGAGTCGGTATCGCTCACACCCTTCGGCGGTAACATCCTGTATGTGAAGAGTACCGAGACCGTATCGGACAAGGAGAACAACGGTGTATCGTGGGAACAGGCTACCTCGAACATCTACCAGGCCATACAGGTGCTGTTGCTCAGTCCTAACCAGAAAGACAAGTATATCAAGATTGCTTCGGGCGAATATGTGCCTTACTTGAAGGATGAAGAGGGCGGTTACTCGTTTGTCGTGTCGAAACCCTATGTCGAGAATCTCGGCAACATGACCAAGAGCCTGACCTTCCGGGGTGGCTATCCCGACAACATCACCGGTACCGACGTGACCATGGACAACCTGCGCGATCCGGTTCTGTACCCGACCTATATCCGGGGCAATCGCGACGACTCGAAACACCTCGTGTACATCGACAAGTCGATGGATACCGCCGGCGAGAATGGCGAACAGGCCCCCATATATATAGAAGGTATCACCTTCCTCGAGGGGAATGCCTCCGATGCTACGGGCGAGGGGGCGACCGGTGCCGCCATTTATGCGGGTAACACGAATACGACGATTCGCAACAGCATGTTTGTCTCCAACCGGGCAGCCGGCGAGCAGGGGGCGGCCGTATACCTGAACAAAGGCTACATCTACAACTCGGTGTTCCATACCAACGACGCCTGGGGTATCGCCATGAACGGTTCGGGAAACATCATCAGCAACACCATTGCCGATAATACCCGGGGTGGCCTCTATGCCCGCGGAGCCTCGGCCGCCGACCCGTTGCAGGTCTATAACAACATCTTCTGGCGCAACTATGCCGGTCAGACCCCGTCGGCCAGCGACTTGACCCACCAGATAGACGTCGACAATACTACGCTTTACAGCAATGCGATACAAATCGACGACGAGAGTGCCGAAGTCCCCAATGCCGTCTATGCTTATTGGAATCCCTCGGCTCGCGTCGTGCTGGGCGACAAGGCTGCCAATCTGAACAAGACCTTGAGTTCCGACAACGAAAACATGTCGTATGGTCCTCGTTTCGAGGCTCCCGACGAGTCGGAACCGCTGAACAAGAAATATGGCATACGTCCGGGACGTAAGCTCATCAATACCGGTTTCCGGTACATGGCGGGCGAGACCTATGACAAGGAGGAGAACGACCGCTGGTATATCGACCTCTTTGCCTACTATCCTTTCGGTTCGGTCGAGGAGCCGGTAGCTGCCGGCGATTCGTTGGCCCGCGTGATGTTTGTCGATGCCAGCGGCAGTCGTCGTATTGCCGGTAACAGTATCGACATCGGGGCCTATGAGTACCAGCGGTTGTTCTATCCTAACCTCTATGTAAAGCCCAACGGTTACGGATTGGGCTCGAGCTGGGACGATGCCATGGGCGACTTGCAGGAGGCTGTCTACTCGGCCTACTACTCGGGCGACCCCGAAGAGAGCGGAACCTACGGTACCGTGTGGGTGGCCGGTGGCGACTATGTGTTGCCCACTACCTTGCAATGGATGGCCAATGTGAAGGTCTATGGCGGTTTCAGAGGTACCAACGAGACCTCGATAACCCAACGGCAGGGTCTGCTCGAGGAGAATGCTCCCAACAGTGTCCTCTCGGTTGAGGCCGAGGGTGTGCCGGTAGTCCGCTCGGACAACGACCGCCTGGCCGGAACGATTGTCGAGAACTGGGCCGAGCTGAATGGTTTCCATATCAAGGGGGGCAAGAACAGTCCTGCCGTGATTGCTGCCGACTCGTTTGCCATAACCAACAGTGTCATCTACGACAATGTGAACCCCGACGGGGTGGCCGTCGAGAGCGACGGATTGCTCTACAATGTGCTGTTGCACGACAACGAGGTGGCCTCACATGCCGTCGAGTTGGGCGAACATGGAGCTGCCGTGCATGTGACGGCTGTAGGCGAGGGCGCCCAGATTGTGGGCCCGGGTCGGGTCATCAACTCGATCGACGGTACCGCTACGATGGTCGCAGGCGCTCCCTATACACCGCACTATGTGGGAACCTATCTGCCCAATGAGTCGCATCTGCTTTACCAGCTCTCCGACCGGGACGATACTCCGCTCTTCAGCATAGGTGCGTTGCAAGTGCCGGGTGCGAACGGTACGACGGTTATCGACGGCTATACGGTTCCTAAAATCAGGGATGTCGACAGCTATGTCGATATTATCAACCTCTCGACCGATTGCGATGCACTGGGCAATAAGCGCATGCTCGGTCACAAGGCCTTGAGTGCCGACGGGCAGAGACGTTCCGACTATGGTTGCTTCGAAACCTGGAATACGGCCGACAACCTGGTTGTCAACCTGAACGATACCGATTATCCGCGGGCCGGTAGTGTGGTCTATGTGGGTAAGTATGGCGAGCTGCGCATGACTGCGGCCTTTACACGCACCTTCTCGCCTTCCTTCCTGCTGTTGCGTCATTCGGCCGGATTGCGGGCCGGCAATCATGCCGTATCGCTCTACAATCTGGCTATCGAGCGCGACCTGAATCCGCTCATCGATGCCTCGACCGCCTCGTGGGATATGGTGAGCCTGCCCTTCTCGTTGGCAGTCGGTGGAGGGTCGTTGCAAAACGGCGTTACTATCGACGGCAATCCCGTCGAGGCCATACAGGCATCCGACGCGGTGAACGACAATGGGGGACAACAGTTGTATCTCTACCAATACGACGGAGCCAAACGGGCCGAGGATTTGTATAGTGCCGTAGCTCCTCAAAACAGCAAATACTGGACCTTCGAAAATAGTCAGATAGGCGCCAACGTGGGTTACCTCATGGCTACCCCTGTGGCAACCGATGCGGTGACCGTGCGCTTCACCAAGTCTTCATCGGCTCTGCCTGTTTATGAAGAGACGGCCAGTGGAGCGAAGAGTCTGCTCTTGCGGCAATACAATCTGAAGAATGTGGTGAACGGGCGTCCTCAGTTTACCTATAAGGAGAACATGGGCTGGAACCTCTTCGGTATTCCGTATCTCTGCTCCTACACCAGCGAGCAGATGAGCATCGACCACATTCTCTACTCGTATGATTCGGCAGCCCGCAGCTTCGTCGCCTTGAACTCGTGGGAGGGCAACACGATAGCTCCCTTCTCGGCTCTCTTCACCCAGACGGCAACTCTGCTCGAGTCGGAAGAACTGACCTTGGACAAACCCGCCATTCCGCTGACTACCTCGCCGGCACCGCACGGCCTCCGGCTGAGCATATCGGGCAACAACCCGGCGGCCGGCAGCGACTGTGTATCGCTTGTAGCCGATGTGATAGACGATGAGCCTATGGACTTCGACATGAGCAACGATGCGTTGAAGATGATGAGCTTCGACCCGCGGGTACCCCAGATTTACGTCTACAATGCCGACGGGGTGCGGTTTGCCCACACCCAGACGGCCGATGTCGAGGGCGAGACTCCGCTGGGAGTTTATACCGGCGAGGCCGGCGTCTACGAGATAGCTTTGACCGACGACTCGGACCTCGACCGTTACGAGCAGGTAATCCTGACCGATCACGTCATCGGCTCCAAGGTCGACCTGAAGAGGGGTTCGTATAGCTTTACCGTCGACGATAAGGCCGAAGAGACCGGGCGCTTCACACTCACCTTCGGCAAGCTGGATGACGAGATGCTTTCGCCCAGCTTCTATTCGCCCGAAAAGCGGCGGTTGCGTGTGGTGAACCTCCAAGGCGGTGAGACGATACGTGTCTACGATACGTTGGGCCGTCAGCAAGTGGTACGTCAGGCCGCCGGTGCAACCGACGAGTTTGAAATCGAGTCGGGTGTTTATGTGATACGGATTGGACAGAAAAATCCGGTTAAGGGGAAAGTGGTGGTGAAATAGACCGATGGGTCTATTACACCCTTAACCGGCTGAAAAACGATAAGAAACGAAAGGCGTGGAATCGACTTCCACGCCTTTCGTTTCTTTATGCCTGTTTATAAATAGGATTAAATTCGAAATCAGGCAATAATCAATTCGATACCGGCCTCTTCGATACTCTTGGCAATCGAGGGCGAGATGCCCGAATCGGTAACGATGACATCGACCTGGTCGAGGGTGCAGATTTTTCCGAAACCCCGTTTGCCGAACTTGGACGAGTCGGCCAGTACGATGGTGCGCAGCGAAGCGGCAATCATGCGTTGGTTGAGTCGGGCCTCGTCGATGTTCGATGTGGTGAGCCCGTAGTCGAGGTCGATGCCGTCGACTCCCATGAAGAGCTTGGAGCAGGTGAGGTTGTCGAAGGCGTGAGTGGCCAGGTCGCCAATCACCGAGAAGGAGCTTTTGCGCAGTGTCCCGCCCAACTGAATCACATGGATATGCTCAAACCGGTTGAGCAGGGTCGATACGTTGAGCGAAGCCGTGACCACCGTCAGGTTCAAGTCGTCGGTAATCTCTTCGGCAAAGGCATAGACGGTGCTACCCGAGGCCACGATAATCGAGTCGTTGGGGTCGACCAGTTTAATGGCTTTGTGGGCGATACGTCGCTTGGCATCGCTGTTGATGCGCTCTTTGATGTGGATATTGATGTCGGCCGTATGGGGATTTACCGGGCTGGCACTCCCGTGCGTACGAAACAAAAGTTTTTTTTCTTCCAGCAGTTTCAGGTCTTTTCGTATGGTAACGGGGGTTACGTCCAGTTCGCGGGCGATATCCAGAACCTTTACAAATCCTTGGGAATTGAGCTTGTCGAGAATGTATTTGTGTCATTCTGCAATACTGAGCATATATATTATATAATGTATTTATACGACAAATATAAAATTTATTTGAATAAAGCCCAAATAATATAGATAAATATTTTTGAAAACGAAATGAAATATCTTTGAAACGAAAACGAAACGAAAAATATACACATATTTTCTTGTTTTATCTATCTTTTTTTATTTTCTTTGTATCACGAAAAGAAAGTAGAATCGCGAAGGTTGATAAGAAATCAAAAATTGAAAGATAAGAAAATGAAACGTAAGGGCTTGATAAAAGAGATGGCCGAGGAAAAGAGACCATGGGATTTGTTGGTGATAGGAGGCGGAGCCACCGGGCTGGGCGTGGCAGTCGATGCGTCGAGTCGGGGGTATCGCGTTTTGTTGGTCGAACAGCACGACTTTGCCAAAGCCACTTCGAGCAGAAGTACGAAGCTGGTTCACGGCGGGGTGCGCTATTTGCAGCAGGGCGATGTGTCTATGGTAATCGAGGCCTTGCACGAGCGTGGTCGCTTGTGGCGTAATGCGCCGCATCTGGTGAAAGACATGCGCTTCATTATAGGCAATTATCGTTGGTGGGAGCAGCCGTTCTACACGATTGGGTTGTGCTGCTACGACTTCCTGGCCGGCCGGCTGGGTTTGGGTCGTTCGTTGCCGCTGTCGAAGAAACAGACGTTGAAGGAGCTGCCGGGTCTGCTGCACGACCACCTGCGCGGCGGTGTGGTATATCACGACGGACAGTTCGACGATTCGCGCATGGCCATTACGCTCATGCAGAGTGCTGCCGATCACGGAGCCGTGTGCATCAACTATATGAAGGTGACTTCGCTGCTCAAGGACCCTTCGGGCAAGATTCGGGGGGCCGTTCTGGAGGATACGCTCGAGGGCGGTACCTACGAAGTGAATGTGAAAGGGGTGGTCAATGCCACCGGCGTGTATGTCGACGACATCATGCAGATGGACAAGCCCGAGAGCCGCAAGAAGGTACGCCCCAGTCAAGGGGTGCATATCGTGGTCGATGCCGCCTTTCTGGGTGGAGAGTCGGCCCTGATGATTCCCAAGACCCGCGACGGCCGGGTGCTCTTCGGGGTGCCTTGGCACGGCAAGGCGGTGCTGGGTACGACCGATACGCCGCTCAATGAAAATTCGCTCGAACCCAAACCGCTCGACGAGGAGATTGATTTCATTCTCGACCAGGCCGGACAATACCTCACCCGCAAGCCCAAACGCAGCGACGTGCTGTCGGTCTTTGCCGGTCTGCGTCCGTTGGCTGCACCCTCGCACAGCGATTGCAAAAAGACGAAAGAGATTTCGCGCAACCACAAGATATATGTTTCCGATTCGGGCATGCTCACCATTACCGGCGGCAAGTGGACTACCTACCGGCAGATGGCCGAGGATGCGGTCGATAAGGTGGCCGAACTGATAGGGCTCGAACGTCGCCCGTGCGTGACGTGCAAGATGAGGCTGCACGGCTATCGCGAGCAGGTAGACCGCTCGACGTGGGACTACGTCTATGGAAGCGATGCCGACAAGATAGCCGCCATGATTGAGAATGATGCTTCGCTGGGCGACCTGCTCCATATCGGTTACACCTTCCGGGTGGCTCATGTGGTGTGGGCCGTGCGTGAAGAGATGGCGCAGACTGTCGAGGATGTATTGGCCCGCCGGGTGAGAGCCCTCTTTATGGATGCCCGCGCCGCTATCGACATGGCACCCCGGGTGGCCTCGATCATGGCTCGCGAGATGGGTAAGGACCGACGGTGGGAGGCCGACCAGGTCGAAGCCTTTACCCGTTTGGCGAAAAACTATATTTTGGCATGATTGCCTGGAAGAAAGAAGGATAGAGAATAAAAAAGATAGAGGATAATATGTTGAAGTTGTTCAGACCGGCTCCCGTCATCGACCCCCTTCCCAAGGAAAAGGTCGACAAGGAGTACAAGAAGTTGAGATGGCAGGTGTTCCTCGGTATATTCATCGGGTATGCCGGCTACTATCTGGTGCGCAAGAACTTCTCGATAGCCATGCCGGCTCTCGAGGAGATGGGTTTCGACAAAGCCGATTTGGGTTGGGCCCTGTCGGCCGTTTCGATAGCCTACGGCATCAGCAAGTTTGTGATGGGAACCGTCTCCGATCACAGCAATGCGCGGGTGTTCATTCCGCTGGGTCTGGTCGCTTCGGCGGTGATAATGACCGTCATGGGTCTTATTCCTTGGAGCGTCGGTTCGCTCTCCATACTTTTTATGTTCTGCATCTTGTTTGTAAACGGTTGGGTGCAAGGTATGGGTTGGCCTCCGTGCGGACGGGTGATGGTGCATTGGTTCTCGGCCCGCGAACGTGGCGTGAAGATGTCGATCTGGAACGTCGCCCACAACATCGGAGGCGCCGTGATGGCTCCGTTGGCCGTGTTGGGAATCACCGTGTTCGGCCATTGGAACGGTGCTTTTTATTTCCCCGCCATCGTGGCCGTGCTGATAGCGATAGTCGCCTATATGCTGGTGCGCGATACTCCGCAGTCGTGCGGTCTGCCGCCTATCGAGCTCTATAAACCCGAAGAGTGCATGCAAGCCTATTCGGCCGACCAGGAGAAGGAGCTCTCGACTCGTGAGATTCTGTTCAAACACGTATTCAACAACAAGTTGCTGTGGGTCATTGCTTTTGCCAATGCCTTTATCTATTTCGTACGCTATGGGGTACTCGACTGGGCGCCGATGTATCTCGAGCAGGTGAAGCAGATGAACCTGGCCAACAGCAGTTGGTCCTATTTTGCTTTCGAGATTGCCGGTATTTTCGGTACGATTCTCTGCGGCTGGCTCTCCGACAAGGTCTTCAAGGGTCGCCGTTCGCCGGTGACCATCATCTACATGCTGTTGGTGATGGTGGCCGTGTATGTCTATTGGAACAGCGCTTCGGCTACGGTGACCAATGTGGCCATGGCCGCTATCGGATTCCTCATTTACGGCCCGGTGATGCTGATTGG
>ERZ779888.2320-NODE-2320-length-16012-cov-9.453406_pt1 | contig 16012 bp, 25 predicted proteins | sample MGYA00511245_ERZ779888 | MGnify/ENA primary metagenome ERZ779888 (study PRJEB29588, sample SAMEA2155255) | human gut metagenome | biome: human gut; feature: human-associated habitat; material: faeces | place: Denmark | collected 2008/2010 ... | reverse complement strand
TCCTGCGCACTTGATCAACCTCACCTTAATCCAAGCGACAGCGGCGTTTAAAATTAGATACGCATTAGGGTTGACATAACAATAAATCTATGATATAATATATATGTAAAAGGAGGAACACCAATGATTTACGCTAAACAAAATGTAGCACAACCTTTAAATGCTACGCAACCAACACCACAACCACAAGCATACAAGTACAATAGTTATGTAACACAACGCTTGTGACAAGCTAAAGCTTCGTAAGTTGATCAACCGCGCGCGCGAACAACACACACCTTTAACGATTGAGTACTCTAAAACTGATAATTGGGTAAAGGTAAATGGAGTTGTTTATAATGGAATTAGTAGAAACGACCTAAATTAATTTAACAAAAGGGTTGAAATAACAATAAATGTATGATATAATATATACATAATTTATAAAGAAAGGTTAAGGTTATTTAAACTATGATTAAAATTACAAGAAAAATGTCATTACTAGAAATAGTATTAATTTGTTATTATCACGACTTGTCTATAAAAGACATAGTAAATGGTTTAAGTAAACATCGTAAATTGTATGTCAATTTATAAAGTTTACGATGATAATGTTTTAGTAAGTAAACATGATACTTTAAATGAAGCTAGAAACGCTGCACAAAAGTATTATAAAGAAAAAGATGGTGATTGTAACTTACAGATTTGTAGGTACGTGTTTAACAAGTATGAAAGTAAATATGAAAAGCAACCAACTGAATACAAAATATGGTTATAAGAGAAGAAAGGAGATTATTATGATTGTAAAGAACTTTAAAGAAAACATTATTAAAGAAGTGATTAGTATGTATAATGGTAATGAGGACGCTGTACAAGAAAGATTTGATGAATTAGATGAAGTATTTTACGACAAGGGTTATGCCTTAACACCTTTAGCTCTTTATGGATACCTATATTTAGAAGCTAAAAATATTCATAAATCAGTATGTTACACGTTTATGGAGTTGTGTAATCTTGAGGGTGAAAACCGTGTTATGCACTTGTTGGATTTGTTTGATGAAAAGTTTATTGAGGAGGAATAATCGATGTTAGTAAATGATTTTGAAAATATGTTAAGAGAAAAACTGTTAGCGGTTTATGGTGAAAGATTTGGATTTAGTCAAAACAAGGATTTTATACGTGATAGAGTCAATTCCATTAGAAGAGTATGGTGTGATTGTGAGTTATCTACTTTATCAATTTATGGTTACCTTTGGTTTATGTGTAATAATGTTCCTGTTAGTGCTTGTGTAGATTTTCTACATGCGTGTGATCGTATGCCTGACTACATAGTAATAAACATTTTACTATTCTACGAAAATAAGTATTGTAAGGAGAAGAAAGATGAATAATAGAAGAGAAATTAAGTTTAGAGCGTGGTTAAAACCTACAAAAGAAATGGTAGAAGTAAGAGATATAAGTTTTTACACTCATCAAACATTTATCTCATACAAAGTTTGCAAAGATGAATCTTGTTACAAAGTAGAAAAAGAATCCAATTTTATACTTATGCAATACACGGGGTTAAAAGACATAAATAACAAAGAAATCTACGAGAGCGATATTATCACATATTGTGATAAGTTATACGTAGTAGATTATATATTTTCAGGCTTTTATCTTCACAACCCGAAAGGTGGGTTCATAGAACTAGCAGAATGTGATTGGTGTTGCGAAGTAATTGGAAATATTTATGAAAATCCTGAATTGTTGAGGGCAACGAATGAAGTTATTAGAACAAATTGATTTACAATATGAGCAAGCGATACGTAACTTACAGAGTCTTCTCGATAGAAGAGAAGTAACGGCACAAGTAAGGTATGACAGAAAGAAGGCTATAGCGTTACGAGGCGTCGAACCTAAGCGATATACCGCCGGTATAGAGAAACAAATTCATGAGCTAAAATGCGAAAAAAGGCTTGTTCTCAAGGGAATCGAAGCTACCGCTGACTATCTGTTCAACCAAGGCGCGCTGTCGCAACAGCAAATATATGACTTAATAGGAGATATAGAAGGAAATGAAGAAATCTACCCGAAAAACAAAAGTTGAAATTAGTGGTTGGAGTATATTTTTCAAAGCTTTATTTGATGTAATATTTAGTATAATGTTTGAAAATATGGAAATAGAGCGTATAGGAAAACATTTCAACAAAAATCAAAAGAAGTGACATACGCATAAGCATAAACCAAAAAGTATTTGTATTTGTCATCTTGATTTTTTGAATATTTTATTATATAATTATATATGTAAGATAGCAGTGAAGCGATTACTGTATCTAATATTTAAAATAGGAGGTCATTTATTATGGAAACAATCGCAACAAAAACATTTTTAGAAGTTATGGAAGGAAAAGCACAACCAAGTTTAAAGGCTATTGCTGATGTATTTGGTGTACCACAACAAAGACTTTACAGTGTAGCAAAACAACCAATTGCCGGTGAAGTTTATGATGCAAGAGTTTATAACTGGGGAGCAATTAGCAAGTTTATTGAAAAACGTATTGGTAAAGAAGGCGACAAGTTCGCAACTATGGAAGAAGTTTATGAAGCAGCAATTGCACGCGATGAAGAATTATCATTAACAGATAAGAGACGTGGATCACGTGGAACATCAAAGAGTTTAATTGATTTAGGTGATGGTAAGACAATGCCTGCACGTAAGAAAGAAATTAATGTTGGTGATAAAGTAGTACTTAAAGGTATCGAAGAAGAGTTAGAAGTTGTATATCTAACTAGTACACATGCCGTATTGAAGTTTGGTGAAACATTAAATTGTTTAAGCAATTGGACTTTCAATCAAAAAGTTGTTGAAGTTAAGTAGTAAGATGGAGAGCGTTAAGCTCTCTACTCTTTAACGCGTGTAGAGAAAAGTATTCAATTTTGTAAAAGATATAGAAAGGAAATAAAGTATGCGAGTAGACGTAAGTGAAGTAAAGACTTGGAAAGATTGTAAAAGGAAGCACTTATTTAATTCACGTAATAGATATCATTTAGTACCAAACAAACCAAATGATAATCTTATTTTTGGAACACAATTTCACGAAGTTTTACATATGATATACATGGGTGTTTCTATTGATAAAATACTAGAATGGATTGATAGAGAAGTTACAGATAGTGTTTATTGGAAAGCAATGAATAACATGGCGCAAGGTTACTATAATGGACCTTATCAAAAGGATAAAGATAGGTATGTAGTAATTGATATTGAAAAGAAGTTTGATTATCCTGCAATAAGTTCTGGTTTTGATGACGAACCTGTTAGACTTTGTGGGTCTATCGATATGGTATGTATAGATGTTTTAACAGGTAAACTATGTGGATTTGAACATAAGACAGCGAAGAACTTTAGACCTGATGTATACAATATAATTGATGAGCAACCACGTGTGTATACATGGGCGTTGAAAAAGATCTTGGACGATTATCATAGACATAATAAGTATTTAGAAATTACAGAAGTTGATTGTATCTATTTGAATCAAGTAAAGAAATTACAAACAAAGTTTGAATTCCAGAGAACTGAATGTAGATACAGTGAAGAGGATTTAAACAATTTCATGGATGATTTTTGTAGAACTATACATGACATTACTACAGGCGATGCAGATACAGCACCATGTCCAGGATTCATGAAATGCCAAATGTGTGATTACGCTGATTTGTGTATGCATTATGGTTATAAAAATGTTGAAAAGGAAGATATATTGGAAGAGTTCGCCGACGAGTTTCAAGAAAGAGACCATGATCATTTAGATGAGAAAACTCAAAGGCACGTAGACGAATGAAAGCGTTATTGAAAGATATGAAACTATGGGTACCTCACTTAGGTGCTGGTGTACCCTTTAGTTCATATAATAAAAGCGCTTGTCGTTTATCTTTCATGGATGAAAAATATATTGTGAATCTAAATATGGATGAAGATTGTTTGCTATGTCCTAATGGCGAGTTAATGCCTTTAGATTTTACACTATGTGATGTTGAAGGAAATGAGATACCTTTTACAACATTCGGAATTAGAGCGGAAGGTAACATAGATATTTTCTATGGCGATAACATAAAAGGTTATAGCTATAAAATGTATAAAATTAGTGACGTTTATGTTAGTGGATTAACTTTTTCAATAGAATAGTTCAAAAAAGAAAGTTTTCCTTGATTTTTTCTTAAAAATATTATATAATATATACGTACGAGAAGGAGACAAATATGAAAGCAACAGATTTTACGCAAGAACCTATGGAAGGTATCTTTGCGTTAGTGTATGGTGAGTCAGGAACTGGTAAAACACATTTAATGGCTACACTAGGTGATCTAGGATATGTGCTTATCGTAGACGCCGATAAAGGTAGGCGTACAGTACAAACTGCTCCAGAGTTAAAGAAGTACTGGCCTAATATTGAAATAGTATCATTTGATAAGTTTGCAGATCTAGATGCACTTAGAAGGTTATGCGATAAGAATACACCTGAAGAGTGGTCAAAAGCTATTGGTAAGACAATTACTAAAAAGTTTGATTGGGTAGTTATTGATACGTGGACAGAAATTCAATGGATAATGATGCAAAAATTACGTAGTGAGCAAAACTTAGGAGGTAATGAGAATGAATCATTAGCCTACAGAAAAAACATTCAAATTCAACATTGGGGTATGATGACGGATTTGAATAAACTTTCTGTAGAAGCGTTTAAAGATATTAGTAAGCGCGGTCTTAACGTAGTGTTTACTATGCAAGAGTCAACTATAAAAGATGAGATTACAGGTACACTTGTAAAAGGTCCTGCAATACACGGTAAGCTAGTAAAAGAATTACCTGCTTACTTTGAAGTAGTAGTACATACTTATAACGATATACAGGGTAATTGGTGTGCAACTACTTTACCGAAACAAGGTTGGCCCGCTAAAACGAGATTAGGTAAAGGTGTTGATCTTAAGGCTCCTTTAGCAAAACAGATTTTTAGTTTTTAGTTAGGTGATATAATGAACATTAAAATAAAAATAGAAGATAATTTGTTTGTAATAATTAGTGGAAAAGCTTTTGCAGAAAGTGCAACTGATGTAGATTTTCCTAGTTTTATGGCGTCACTTGATATTTATAGTATGTGTGCACTATCATCAAAGAAAAAAATAATAAAGTGGCGAGAAGAAGCAATAGATACGTATTTAAAATTACGTAAAGAAAAATATGCACACGACAAGTTTAATCCTGCTGATTATATTAGTGGCAGTGATTGTGAAGATGAAGATAACGAAGTGGCCTTCGATATCGATATAAATAAAAATAATAAAAAGGAGATTTAATTAATATGGCTAATTTGAATTTGGATTTTAGTAACGTTCAAGGTAACGTGGTTCTTGAAGAAGGATTGTACAATCTAACTATTGAGGAAGTTAAACAAACAGTATCATCAACTGGAAAAGATATGTTGGTAATTAGATACAGAGAAGAAGAAACAAAAACAGCTATCTTTGAAAACTATGTATTAGAAGAAAGTTGTTTATGGAAGTTAAAAGAACTTTTAACAGCTGTTGGTTTAGAAACTGATGGTATCTGCTCTTTAGATACTGAACAATTAGTTGGCTTGATGGTTAAAGCTAAAGTTGTTAAGACACAATATAACGGTCAAGATAAAAACAATATTAAAAAAGTTTACGGCGCATAATTAGGAGTTGTCTATTATGGCGTTCTACGATCAATTTGTACATTTTGAAAAAGTTTCAGGTGAACAATCGTACGCACGCTGTCCTATGCATCACGATACCAACGCCTCATTCACTGTAAATAATAATACAGATGAATGGTACTGTCATGGTTGCGGACATGGTGGAAAGTATGTTGAGTTTATAGAAAGTTACTACGATGTAGGCCACGACGTTGCAGTAGCAGCTTATAAACAATGGGAACAACGTAAAACTTTACCATTTCCTACCGAGGAATATGTACAAGCGTGTATTAAGAATTTAGAAGACAAACCTGCGGAAATTACAGCATTACATAATTTCGGAATAAGTGATAAAGTTATAAAAGAATATAAACTAGGTATAGATGATATTCGTATCACTATACCTATATATTCTAGAACCGGTAAACTTATTAATGTTAGAAAGTATTTACCACCTTATAGAAGAATAGAAGGTAGTACAAATGCTAAAGTTATTGGTGTGCGAGGATGTAATGAATCACGTTTTTATCCTTATAGCAGTTTATCAGCCGATAAAAAAGATGTATACATTGTTGAAGGTGAAAAAGATTGTTTAGTAGCTCTATCACAAGGATTAAATTGTGTTACAGGTACAGGTGGCAGTAATATGCCGCAACATGAAGAAACACTTTTTGCAGGAAAAGATGTATATCTTATGGTAGATAATGACCCTGCAGGATCTAGACTGTTGACACATTATGTTAAAGCACTTTCTGGTGTAGCTAAATCAATTAAAGTTATTAAATTACCAGTAAAGGATTTTACTGATTATTGGATGCAATATCACAATGTTGAATTGGATGATTACATTGTGGATATTAACTCCATGAACACAGTAAAGGAGCAACCTGTTGAAGATTCAACCTCTTTAAGTAAAAGCGAATATGTTGAAAATCTTAATACATGGATGTTATTAGAGAACATGTGTGTAGTAGGTGTTGATCCTAAAACATATACTGTACCTAATAAGCTAAAGGTTAAGTGTAGCAACGTAGCTTGTACTAAACCTTGTAGAGTGGGTACTTCTAGAACACCTGAAGAGATAGATATTGACCCCCGTCAAATACTACAATTTGTACGTAGTCCCGACGAAGTGCAAGATAGGTATCTAAAGAGATTATTTAGTTGTAAATCTATTATAAGTGAGCCCGCTTCTTTTGTAAATGTTCAACAACTTATGTTTCAAGAAACTGCTAGCTTCGCTGAAGGCATGGATGACGCAACTTACGAGCCACGCTATGGTATTTATTTATATGAAGAAAATAGATTAATACCTACAGTAAAATATAATTTCAACGCTTGCAGAGTAACGGATCCAAGAACACAACAGAATTATTATGTTATCCGACAAGCTGAAGCTATACAATCTGCAATAGGTGAGTGTGATAATGACACTGTTGAATACTTTAGAAAGTGTGAGTTAGGTTGTTCAAATATGAAGGAATTAGTTGCCCTACACTACAATAAATGGCAGTCCATTTTAGGAATAGAAGGAAGACCTGATTTATTTGGTGCTATTCTTCTTACGTATGCGAGTGTTACTGAAATACCTTGGAAAAGTGGAATCATAAAAGGTTGGCTTGATACAATGTGTATCGGGGATACTAGAACAGGTAAATCACAGATGGCTCAACGCTTTGTAAAATACTTACAAATGGGTAGTTATATCAACGGTGAGAATGCTAGACGTACAGGTGTAATCGGAGGTGTTCAACGTAATGGTGACTCTTGGATTATAACCTGGGGTGCAATACCTATGAATGATAAAGGCCTTTTAGTAATTGATGAAGCTTCAGGTTTAGAAGTTGAAGACATAAAAGAATTGTCAGCAACCAGATCGAGCGGAGCTGTAACCATAAATAAAATAGCTAAAGGCGAAGCGCGAGCTCGTACACGATTAATTTGGTTGAGCAACCCTAGAAGTGGTAAAAATATTGAAGACTTTTACTGGAAAGGTTACGGTGCTTTTATGGAGTACATACCTGTAGTAGAAGACCAAGCGAGATATGATTTGGTATTAAGCGCTGCACGTGAAGATGTTGCAGAACTTAAAGGATTGTCCAATGAAACTGTAAATACTGAAAAGTATAAAAACTTATTTAGTTTTTCTTGGACAGTAGATAAAGATAGTATAAATATATCACAGGAAACTGTAAACGAAGTTACAACTGTAGTCAAAGAACTTTCTACAAAATATGATGGTGGTCCTCTTGTAGTTGGTGTAGCTGTACATGAAAAAATATTAAGATTATCATGTGCAACTGCGGTTTTATGTGGATCTATTGTTAATAATAGATTAATAGTGTTACCTAAACATGTTAGGTATTCTCAAGAGTTTTTAGAGGATATGTTAAATAAACCAACATTAGACTATAAAAGTTTTATCGATGAAAGTAAGCGAGCACAACGTGAACGTTTAAAGAATATTGATTTTGTAAAAAGCTTGGTTGTACAATATCCTGCAATAAAGATATTATTGAGTGCGCAACGATTTAAAGGAAATCAAGTACAAGAAATACTTGGTGTTGATCGAGGCGAAGCATCAAAGATAATATCTGAGTTGTTGACAAGAGGACTAATGAAAATCGGTTATAATGGTTCTTACCAATCTGATAAAATATTAATTGATATTGCAAGACAAATGGAGGTAAAATAATTATGCAAACTTGTTTGTTCGACAGAACCAAAGTTGAACGCATTCTTAACACTTATCCTCAGTTAGAAATTATTTTGGCTAGCGGAATGGTTAGTAAAAAACTATGTAGAGAAGTTCTAGATATAGATAAGTGGCTTATGGATGATATTTATAAAGATTTGTTATTAGCAGGAGCAATTAAAGGTACATCTAGCAGTTCATTTAGAGCAAAAGATGATACTCTTCAATTGTTGCGCGAGAGAAGAAATAGAGACGTTTAGATTTCCACATGTCTCAAAAATAAAACCTAAGGAGATATTTAAAAATTATGAAAAAACAAAAAATTAGTTTTGTACAAACTGTTTTAACAGTTTTGTTTGTTGGGTGCTTTTTAATAAGTAATATTCTTTCTGTGAAGCAAATACAATTACCTTTTGGAATTACTATGACAAGCGCGATATATTTGTTTCCGATTGTTTACATATTGAGTGATGTATTTAGTGAAGTTTACGGTTACAAATGGTCAAGAATAACATGTTATACGGCTTTTGCAATGAACATATTAATGTGTATATTTTTCCAATTAGCTATATGGACTAAATCACCTGATTATTATAAGGGTGCAGAAGCATTTGCGTCAACTTTAGGTAGCGCACCGCGAATATTGATAGCATCATTATCTGCATACGTTATCGGTGATTTGGTTAACGATTTAGTATTTAAAAAGATGAAAGAGAAACACGTTGAAAGTACTAAAGGGTTTGGAATAAGAGCAATTGCATCTTCATTCGCGGGCGAATTTGTAGATAGTTTAATTTTTATTCCTATAGCATTTATTGGAACAATGCCTTTGAAAGCTTTAATTGTAATGGGTATTACACAAGTGTTATTAAAGGTAATCTACGAAATAGTTATATTACCTGTGTCAACTTTAGTAGTTAAAAAACTTAATACATATGAAAAGGAGAATATATAATGGATCTAAAAGAATACCAAGAATTTTGTAGTAAAGGTGTTCTTCCTGCGACTCTAGAGCGCGAACCTATAGTAGGGTTCGCCCTAGGCTTAGTAGGAGAAACCGGTGAAGTAGTTGATGATATAAAGAAAAGAATATATCACGGTAGAGATATTTCTGTATTACATACTATGGAAGAGTTAGGTGATGTTATGTGGTACATTGCTAACATCTGTAATGTTTATAATATTAGTTTACAAGAAGTTATTGATTTTAATGTAAAGAAATTAAAAGCTAGATATCAGGAGATGTATGGTATATGAGCAATCAAGATATAATAAACAAACCTTCACACTATGTTGAAGGCGGTATAGAAACAATCGATTTTATCGAAGCGAAGGAATTGAATTTTAATCTAGGTAATGTAGTAAAATATATATCACGATGTGGGCATAAAAAATCTAAGGGATTATCTAATGATGCAAAAGCATTACAAGATTTGCAAAAAGCAAAATGGTATATAGAAAGAGAGATTCAAAGGAGAAGTAAATGAAAATAGCGTGTATAAATCCTATAAATGAACCTTTTGTACGTAAGAGTACATATACGATGATTTTAGCTCATTTATGTGGAAAGTACAAATATAAACCTGACGAAGAATCATACGTTATAATGGATAATAGTTTAATTGAATTAGGAAAAGCAGCCGACATGAAATATATCATTGAGGCTGCTGATGTTTTAAAACCTGATGAAATAGTGCTACCCGATGTATTCTGTAAAGGCGAAGAAAACTATAAAAAGATATTAGAAAGTATACAATATTTAAAAGATCATAATCTGTTAGGTAAATATAGACTTATGGCTGTATGTCATGGAAAAGATATGAATGAATTTGCACATTATTTCCATTTAATAAAACAAATTCCTGAAATAAGTTGTATAGGAATACCTAAAGTTGCTGAAACATTATTTGGTAAAAGATGTTATGCTGAATATCTTTGGAGATGCGACTGTACTAAGTCAATACATTTATTAGGTTGCTGGAAAAGCTTAGTTGAATGTTTGGAATATGAACATCCAGAATTAATTAGAAGCATGGATACATGTATTCCCGCATTATTATCAATTAATAAGATTAATAATCTTTTTGCGGATAGACCTGATAAAACTATTAATTTGGAAAAAGATTTAATTGATTATGAATACTTCACTACAATGATATCTAAATTGGAGGAATTAAATTGGATCTAGTTAAAGTAATATGCCCCGATTTTCCTGAGGATAAAAAAGTACAACCAACCGTAAATCATGAAAGATGGTTTAAAGTAATTAACGGTACATTGTATGTTCCAACAGAAACAATCCTAAAAGGTAATTTTCTTTTATTAGATAAATTCATAGAAGCACTGCACAATTTTGAAATCTCCGAACCTGAAAAAGGATGGTGGGATGATACATTAGTAAGTGGAAAACACATTAAAAAACTTGATGAATGTTTAGATGTATTAGATACTTTAGGTACGTATAAAACTCTAGCAGTGGATATTGAAACACGCGATACAGGTTATGATGGTAATAAAGTATTATTAATAGGTTTTGCGTATAGTGATTATGATTCTATAGTAATTGCTAATTTTGAACCTAAAGTAATTGAAGCTTTACAAAAACTTTTCAATAAGAAAGATGTTACATTTATTTGGCAGAATGGTAAATTTGATACAACACGTTTAAAATATCTATTAGGAATAGACGCACGTATTGATGAAGATACAATGCTGCAACATTACGTAGGTATTAATGAGCGTAAAGGTACACACGGTTTAAAGGACCTAGCTGAATTATATTTACAAGCACCTAAATGGGATGATCAATTAGATAACTATAAACGTAAATGGTGTGTTCAACATAAAGTATTATTAAAAGATTTTAAATACGATATGATACCTTCGGAAATATTAATTCCTTATCTATATCGCGATACTTGTGCAACTTATCAACTTTTCAAAAGATTTAATACGCTGATGCGCCCCGGTTCTAAAGATATTTATCGCAAATTGGTTAAAGCGTCAAATGTTTTTAAAGATATTGAAGTACAAGGTTGTTTAGTTGATACAAATTACCTATACGAATTACAAGATAATTTAGATTCATTAATTGTTAGTGCTGAAAAACATGTTATGGAAGAAGCTAATAGAACTTGGGATCCTGTAGCGTATGTTCAAGAAACAGACGCTCGAGCATGTCCTAAAGAATTTAGTATTAAATCACCTAAACAACTAAAATGGATGTTGCAAAAAGTTACTAATGAAAGAATAGAATCAACGAATAAAGAAACTATGGATATATTAATAGAAAAGTATCCAAATGTTCCTTTCTTACAAGCAATAGCCGATTTACGTAAGTATAATAAATACATGGATACATATGTACAAGGAATGTTCGCGGTTTTAAATAAAGATAATCGTGTTAGATGTACATTTAATTTGCATGGAACAGAAACAGGTAGATTAAGTTGTTCAGCACCTAACATGCAAAATATTCCACGTTTAAAACTTATTAAAAATCTATTTATTGCACCGGAGGGTTATAAACTTGTGCAACTCGATTATTCACAAGCCGAATTACGTGTGTTAGCGTATATGTCTCAAGATGAGTATTTACGTGAAACTTATCGTGAAGGTAAGGATTTACATGATGCTATGGCTTTAAAAATCTTTGGTGAAGGATTTACTAAAGAACAAAGAGTTGCAGCTAAAACAATAAACTTTGGTATACCATACGGTAGAGGGCCCGGTTCTATGGCTAGTAAGATGCACATGACCGTACAACAAGCTACTCAAACTATTAAAGATTGGTACAAAGCAGCACCTGGTGCAAAAAAGTATGTTGACCAAATGAGACAAGCTCCTTATGCTAAAGGAGAACCTTATACTACAGTTTTTGGAAGACAAAGACATTATATAATAACATATGAAAATAGAAATCATGTTGAAAATGAAGCAGTTAACTTTCCAATAAGTTCTATAGCATCGGATTTAACTATGTTAAGCGTTTGTGCTATACACGATCAGCTATTAAAAGAAGGAATAGATGCGCGTATAGTAAATACGGTTCACGATTCTATCATCATAGAATGTATTGATCAACCTGACGCGCTTAAGCGTGTAGTTGAAATAGGTACAACAACAATGGCTGAAATGCCTAAAAAATATTTAACAAATCCTGTGTTAGACTTTCCGTTTAGAGCTGATGCGGAAATAGGTAAAAGCTGGGGTGACTTAGAAAATGCAGACGAAGCTTTACAATAAAAAAATTATATGTACAGATTTAACCTTTGATGAAAGAATATTCCTTAGGAAGAATTCTTTAAACTATGTAGCTAAAGATGATAGCATTATATTAGAAGATAATATATTTAATAGAGTGCTATTATCTTTAGATTTTAGCGCGAATATTTGCGATATAATCGATTTTTCTACAGAGATTAATAATAAAGCGCGAGATTATCAAAAGCTTGATATATCGCAAATTTCAAAGCTAAAATTCGCTTTAAACAGAAATAAGCCGGGTTATGGTAAAACTTTTGAGAGTATTGAGTATTGTAGATTAAAAAATCTTAAAAGAATTCTTGTAATATGTCCTAAGTCAACTATAATGCAATGGGCCGAGCAATTTAAGTTATGGTGGCCTGAAGTTGAACACATAGTATCTATAGGGGGCACAGGGCCTGAGAACTTGGAAAAAATTATTTATGTGACAAATTATGAGCAAATGTTAAGACAGCAAGTTTGGCAGCGTTGTAAAATGTTTACATGGGACCTTATTATTTGTGATGAATCACATAGAATAAAAAGCCCTAAAGCAAAGACAACAGTGTTGATTAAACAGTTACCTGCATTGCGTAAACTAGCTCTTACAGGTACTCCTATTTTAGGACATCCTGATGACTTATGGTCACAGTTACACTTTTTAAGCCCTTTCTTAAGCGGTAATAATTATTGGGCTTTTGTAAATAAGTTTTGTGAAATAGAAGAAGATCATTTTGGTAGAAAGCCTGTAGGATTAACACCTTCTGAAAGTGCACGTGAGCTATTAACAAAAGTATTAAATATTATTGCAGTAGGGGGAGATAATCACAATGTTACACAAGGAAAAAATATTATACCTATAACATTAGAAATGCCTACATGGCAACGTAATTTATATAAAGACATATTAAATCTATCTTTTGATAAACTCGATGAATTAGGAATTACTGTAAAGAACGCTATGGATCAAGTTATAAAACAACAACAATGTTCAACTAATCCAATGTCGCTTTTTGAGAATAATAAAACTAAAGTTGGCCCTAAATTCGAATGGATAAAGGATTGGCTAGAAGATAACGAAGATGAGAAAGTTGTAGTATTCAGCAAATTCGCTACCGCGGCTAAATGTTTACAGAAATATTTAGGTGATCAATCTGTATTATATATCGGTGAAATGTCCTCTCAAGAGCGCTCTAGCGCTAAATCATCGTTTGTTCAACCTAGCGGGAAAGTACGCGTACTTATAGGCACGATAGGAGCATTAGGCACAGGTGTAGATGGACTGCAAAATGTTTGTAGGAATGTAATTTTTCTTGATAGAGATTGGACGCCAGGATTAAACGAACAAGCTGAAGATAGAGTAAATCGTAGTGGTCAACCTGGTATGACTAATGTTTGGATTTTGAATATGAAAAATTCTATTGATGAACATGTTGAGAGAATACAAGGAAAGAAAGCAAATGATATAATGGAGGTATTTAAAAATGTGCGTACTAGTATTGGATCCGGGAAATAGCACCGGGTGGTGTATGCGAGATAAAAACGGCTGTCTGCAAGGAGGCACTATCGGTCCAAATCATTTAGATGTTTGGACGTTATTAAATACTTTTAATCCCGATATAGTAGTTTATGAAACATTTCAAATGTATCCAGGTAAAGCTCAAAAACTTATTTGGAACACGTTTTATCCTTGTGAAGTTATCGGTGTGATAAAACTATGGTGCCAAAAAAATAATAAACAACTTGAGGGTTTGCAACCTTCTGTAAAGAAATACGCATTAGGAGATAATGAATTAGATTTATGGAAGAGCGTAATAGTACTTAATTTTGATGGTCAACATCCTGTTGCTACCGAACATATGCGTGATACAGTTAGACTATTAAGGTATTATGAAAGAGCGATCAAATGACCGCTCTTATTTTATTTTATTCTAAATATTTATATCCAAATCTAGTAGCCTGACCTTCAAACCAAATAGAATCGTATTCTTTAGGTGGTCTCAAACCTTTACGGTAATATTTCAATTCTCTATACCAATATCTAATAGCACTAGCTAATTGTATTAATATTTCGGAAGGTCCAAAGAACATATTTTGTATAAAATGCCCGTGTTCGTGTTTCAATAAATGTTCACTAGGATTTTTATTTACAACAGCTACAAAACCACAATTGAAACCACCCCAATAATTACCTATTTCAAAGTAAACCATTTGATGAAATCTTTTTGGTTTTTGTTTAAATATAACTAAAACTAAAAATATTAGAGCACCTAGAATATTATCGAGTATTCCCCAAGTAAGTTGTAATAACCAGAATAAGAACTTATAATTTCGCTTCATATTTAAAATCCTTTCCATGTAAAAATATATGTGGAGTATCTACAGCATTAGGTTTAAATTCCTGCATTTCACCGTAACCACCGTAGTTAAGCATTGCGCTCGTATTTACGAATAATTTTGTTACCAATTTGATACTAGAACCACTTCTAGATACTCTATGAAACGCCTGCTTCATAATCATAGGTAAATGTGTATGTGAATGTATGTATATATCAGCGTCAACTATTGTTGACATGTCTGCTAATCTAATTGCTTTAGCACCTTCTTTTCTACCACCGCCAGAACCATGACACATAAATATTGTGTATGATTGCGGTAGGTTGTTGTAATGACTTCCTTGATTTCCAAAGCGCAAAAAGAGTAGTGCACTTTCTTTAGCATATTTACTTTCTATACCTAAAGTAACACAAATCATTTTTACTAAATCTATTCCGTCAAATTTCCAAGTACGATATTCATGATTCCCTGTTGTTACGGCTAGTATTTTATCTTTAATAGGTTTAAATAAGTCAATAATTGATTCTAATTGTTTCATTGGATTTTCTTCTTGACTATAAACATCACCGACACCTTGCCTTAAAGCATTATCGATAATATCACCGTTTAAAATACAATATGCATTTTTTGTATTTTTTATGTACTCTATTTTTTCTTTAAGAAAATCCAAATTGCAATTTTTATCGCCATAGTGTATATCGGCTAAAGGTATTAATTCAATATATTCCAGTTTATCAGATAAATCCGCTTTAATTACTTTCATGATTGTTCTCCTTCTTTAATAAGTTTCTTACCATTTCAAAACTTCCTGTAGCAACTAAACCACTTGCACCACCTTCGAGAATTATTTCAAAAGTGAATTTCCATTCATTAAAAGCAAGATTTAAAATTATTCCTATTATTGCAAGTATTAATGGAATAAACTTATTTGGTAGCTTATTAAAGAAATGCTTAATACAATATCCAATTCCAAAACAGATTATAGCAATTGGAAAAACTGCATAGTTACTTAAAAAATTCAAAACATCATTCATATTTATTCTCCTTTATTTATTTA
>ERZ779888.2319-NODE-2319-length-16023-cov-5.134519_pt1 | contig 16023 bp, 14 predicted proteins | sample MGYA00511245_ERZ779888 | MGnify/ENA primary metagenome ERZ779888 (study PRJEB29588, sample SAMEA2155255) | human gut metagenome | biome: human gut; feature: human-associated habitat; material: faeces | place: Denmark | collected 2008/2010 ... | reverse complement strand
TTATCAAATTTCTTTATCAAGATTTTTGGTCACACCCACTATTTGACAAAGAACCATTTCTTTATCAAGATTTTTGGTCACACCCACTATTTGACAAAGAACCGATTACTCTTCTTCGTATATAGTAAATTCTACTGTAATTCTTTTTTTATTTTTATTAATAAATTCTAAGTAATATTCACCAGTGCCAATGTAAGGAAAAACAAAATGTCCTGTGGTTGTACCATCTGCTCTAATGTTACCTAAATTAGATACTACTGATTCATATTTTGAACTAGTAATTTTATCTAATCTTAAGTTATTTGGTCCATATACGTTATAGGCACTTGATTTAAACTTAGCACCACTTTTAGAGGTATTTTTAACATTAACTTCTAAAAATACTAAAGTTTTATATTCTTCTTTTTCACTTACTGGAGCTCTTAAAGAATAATTTACAAATGTGACGTCAAATCCTTTAATACTTATTGTATCCCCCATTGTAAATTCTGTCTTTTCATTTTCTTTTTCTTTGCCACATCCTGTTATAAAGAATAAACACATACATATTATAACTAAATTAAATACCTTTTTCATAATAATCCCTCCAACTACACTTATTATATCAAATAAATATTATTTTTTCTAGTATTTTCTATTATTTTCTTCTAGTAATAAGTTTAATATTTTTTTTCTTAATACTTCGTTTTCTTTTTCTAAGTCATCACTGACTTTAAAGGGTTTTCCTATTTTTATAACTAAATCCTTATATTTTCTTTTGTAATGACCTAAAACGGCAAAGGGAACTATGTAAGCATTGCTTTTGTTCGCTAAAGAGACGGCACCATATTTAAAGGGAAGTAATAAACTTTCGTTATATTCTTCTTCATTAAGTATATCTTTTAGTTTACTTGGATCCATTAATAACTCTAGGTATTTATCTTCATTTATGATTTCTTGTTCTTTTAGTTTTTTGATAAGTTCTATTTGGGATAATTTTATTTGTTTATCATATGCTAGTTTTTTATATGTTTTACTATCAATGTTTAATTCTTTTGATATTTCATTAATTTTATCTTTTTTATAGCATAGCATATTTCTAGTGCCTTCAGGAAATATTCCTATAGCGTGCCCATCTTTTAGTAATTCTAAGGCTTCGCTTTTAGCAGTACTGGTGTCTTTTTCTCTATCAACTGGTATTTGAGCAACATATCTAAAGAACCATCCCATTTTGGAATCAAAATATTCTTTTTTGGCCATATAATGTATTACTCTATCGGTATTTATCATGATAGGAAATTGGTCATGGACATTAGTATGATTACCACATAAAATAAATGCATCATGTTTTGGAATATTTTCTAGTCCTATTACTTTAGGTTTAAAATAACTATTAAATAGAAATTTCATAACCGGTTTTAGCTTTTTATAGCCACGTATCTTTTTTTGATATTCAATACTATCCATGTTTAACCTCTTTTAGAAAATTATTTGTGTATACTATTAAAGATATTATTTGAATGATTAGAGTAATTATATAGATGCTAAGATATAATGTATTGTTTATATTTTTAAATAAAGTTAAATAGGTACACGCGATTAATATATATAATAAAGTGGTTTTAATTTTACCTAGGAAATTAGTTTTTGGGTTTCCATTTTTGCTTTTGCTATATATGGTTAAAATAGATACTAATATTTCAAGTATTAAGGAAATTATTAATAATTTATTTTTAAATACTAAGGGAATAATAATACCTCCTACAAATACTTTATCACATACCGGATCTAATTGTCTGCCAAATTCACTTACTATGTTATATTTTCTAGCAATTCGTCCATCTATTAAATCAGTTAAGGCAAAACATATGGTAATAATCATTGCTTCAAAATGATGATTTAATATAATTAATGGTATTATTATTAAAGGAGCGATAAGTCTAGAAAAAGTAAGTAAATTGGGAATTTGTTTAATTACTGTTTCTTTATGTTTTAAATCACTTAAATTATTTTTTATTTCTTTATTTAATTTGTTAATAAAATTCTTCATAATACACCTACTTCTTTATATTATTCTCATCTTCTAAGACTTTATAATTAACCTTTCCTAACTTGGTTCTAGGCAAGGTAGATCTATACTCAAATACATATGGCATGGCGTACTTAGCAATATTTTTTTCGCAGTGTTCTTTGATACTTTTCTTTATCTCGCTTGTAGGTTTGAATCCTTCTTTTAATACGATATATGCTTTGGCAACTTGTACTTTATGTGGATGATCTATTCCAATTACGGTGGATGTTAAAACACTAGGGTGTTCTTCTATTACTTCTTCAATATAGGATGGATATATGTTATATCCCGATGATACAATCATTCTTTTTAATCTTTGTTTGAAGTAAACAAAGCCATCTTTATCTACATAACCTAAATCTCCTGTATGGAGCCAAACTTTTTTATCTTCTTCGTGATATTGTAAAGCTTGAGAGGTTTCTTTAGGATTATTTAAGTATCCCATCATAACAGTAGGACCATTTACACATATTTCTCCTTCGATACCACTTGCAACTTCGGTATGAGTGCTTGGGACTACTATTTTGATATAAGTATCTGGTACTGGTACTCCGATAGAATTGTCTCTACTTTCATTAACAGGTGTCATACAAACTCCTGCTGTTGCTTCAGTTAGACCATATGCGGGTCTAATTATGGTATTGGACCCGTGACTTTTTAAAAAATCATCTATTTTATGTTTTAAGGAAGGGCTTAAGTTATCTCCTCCAGAAATTAAGCAAGTTAAATATGACAAATCTTTATTATTTAATTTTTTACTGTTTATCAATGTTTCAAAAAGAGTTGGAACACCCGCGATAATGTTAGGTTTATATTTCATTACTAAGTCATCAAATGTTTTTGGGGAAAATGTTGGTAATAAAATGCTTTTCCCTCCAGCAACAAAGCAAGCATGAACACAGCATCCAAGTCCAAAACCATGAAAAATTGGCATAACTGATAAGATAGATACTTGAGGTCTTAATTTTTTACAAACTTCTAAATCTTCTAATACTAAGGCATTTAAATTCATGTTGGATAATATTATGCCTTTTGGGGTTCCTGTGGTGCCTCCACTGTAAAGGATAACCGCGGGAGTATTACCTTTGTTGTTATCACATAGTTTTTCATGATAGTTATTACTTAGTTCATAGAATTTTGACCAGTAGATGACCTTGTCATTATCTTTGACTTTTTTAATTTTTCTTCCTTTGGTTAGAAAGTAACCTATTTGGGTGATTTTGTTCATAGATATATCTACAGATGCTAAAATAACGGTTTTAAGGTTTGTTTCATTTATGATATTATTAATTTTATCCCATGTAAAATCTGCCGAAACAATAGTTTCGCTTTTTGTCATTTGTAAATATGTTTTTATTTCTCCCTCACTAGATAAAGGATGGACCATATTAGCAATAGCCCCGATTAAATTAAGGGCATAAAAGCTAATTAATGCTTCTGGAGTATTGGGCATACATATGGTAACAATATCTCCTTTTTTTATTCCTAGAGTTTTGAATGCTCTAGCACATTTTCTAATACTTAAAACAAATTCATGATATGTTTTTTCTTTACCATAATAATTATAAGCAATATAAGTTGGATACTTAACTGCTGTTTTGTTTAATAATTCAAATATAGATACATCTGGGATGTTTATATGTCTTTTTATGTTTTCTTTATCATAAGTTTTATACCAAGACATTTCTTTTTCTTTTCTTCCTATTCTAAATATATCTTTGAATTTCAATAAAACTACCTCCTGTTCTTATTTTTTTCTTCTTCTAATAAATTTTTATAATCAATTTTACCTATTTTTGTTCTTGGCAAATTATCACGATATTCAAATTCATATGGTATTGAATACTTAGCTAGGTTTTTAATGCAATGTTCTTTTATACTTTTCTTTATTTCATGAGTTGGTTTATATCCTTCTTTTAAGACAATGTAGGCTTTGGCAACTTGTACTTTGTATGGATGGTCTATCCCAATTACAGTTGATGTTAAAACAGCGGGATGAGCATCAATAACATTTTCGATGTAAGATGGATATATGTTATAACCGGATGATACTATCATTCTTTTAAGTCTATATTTAAAGAAGACAAAACCATCTTTATCCATGCACCCAATATCTCCTGTATGAAGATAATATATGCCATCTTCATGCATTTGAATGGCATTCATTGTTTCTTTTTCATCATTTAAATAACCAAGCATAACAGTTGGACCGCTTATGCATATTTCACCATCTTCTAAGATATCTGCTTCGTCATGGGTACCTACTCTAATGATTTTATAAATAGTATCAGGAAAAGGAATGCCAATGGTACCTTCTTTATAAAATAGTGATGGACAAAGGCAACTAGGTCCAGTACTTTCGGTTAGACCATAGCCTTCTCTTACTTTTGTCTTACAACCATGTTCATTTAAATAATCATCTACTTTTTTCTTTAAGGATGGGCTTAAGCTATCTCCACCTGATATGATGCAAGTTAAAGAAGTTAAATCTCTTTTCCCCATTTTTTTTGTTTTTAAAAGGGCTTCAAATAAAGTTGGAACACCCACTAGAAAGTTGGGACGATAATATTTAATCATACTACCAAACTTTTTAGTACTGAAACTAGGTATTAAAATACATTTCATGCCAATATATAAAATGGTATGAACACATACACCAAGGCCAAAGGCATGGAATATGGGCATAATTGATAAAATAGAATCTCCAGCACTGGCAGGGTCACACATAAATTCAGCTTGATATGCAACGGCATTAAAGTTTAAATTGGATAACATGATACCTTTTGGTTCGCCTGTGGTGCCTCCACTGTAAAGGATAACGGCAACATCACTTCCCTTTCTTTCTACATAGGTTTCTTCTTTATAACTAGAACCTAGGTCAATGAATTGTTTTAGAGTAATGGTGTTATCGTTAGTTTTAACTTTGTTTTTTCTTCCTTTCATAAACCAATATAAACTTGACATTACAACTTTCATATCGTCATTAGGAAAACTAATAATTATTTTTTCTATACTAGTGTTTTTTACGACATTATCTATTTTTTTATAGGCGATATCTATTATTAAAATATATTTACTTTTGGTCATGTTTAAATATAATTCAATTTCTTTTTCACTTGACATGGGATGAACCATGTTAGCAATAGCACCAATTTTATTAATAGCATAAAACATGCAAATAGATGATGGTGTATTAGGCATACATATGGTGACAATATCTCCTACTTGTACTCCTAAAGCTTTTAAGGATTTAGCATATTTATCAATTCTATGTATAAATTCTTTATAAGTGGCTTTGTTTTTATAATATTCTATGGCTATATAATTAGGATATTTTAGAGATGTTTGATGAATTAATTCATACATGGAATAGTTAGGATAATCCAAATGAGGTGTTTGTTTTCCATAGAAATCATACCATGGTTGTCTAACTTCTTTCTTCTTTTTAAAAATCATTTCTATCTTATCTAGTACATTTTTCATAAATATTCTCCTTAAGTATTTCTGGATTATCAAAATATTCTTGTAGCATTATGGCAGAAGATGCTAAATAAAATCCATCTGCGATTCTTTCATCAATAGTAATTCCAAACTCACATATGTCCTTTATTTCACTTTTTCCTTTGTCATTAACAATAACTTCTTTATGGATATCACCAATTGTTATAATGAGGCTATTAGTACCAAAATCAGTTAAGTTATGATATATTGCACCACATTTAATGCTTCCTAAGTTAGAAACTAGGACAGAAGCATGATAAATATCTTCTTTAGTTAAACTACTATGTAACATATCATGGGTATCCATGAATTTAAAGGTTTTCATGATAATAAATCTTAGAAATCTAGGTAATTTTCCTACTTTGCTAATGGTATCATTGGTTTTATCATGGCTAGTGTTATTTCTCATTTTGTTAACACTAGAAAGTATTTTATCTTTGACTGTTACTAAATTGTCTTCTTTTAATACTGGGATGACAGTCATTAATTCTTCGGCTGAATCATTAAACATAGTTTTAGCAACGAAGGATAAGGTAACTTCTTCTCTTTCATACATACGTCCTGCAATAATGAATCTATTTAAATATGGTCTTTCATAGATTAACTTGCTAATAGCAGTACTAAATAAATGAAAATAAGTATAACTACTATCTTCTTTTTTTAATTTTTCCATGTATTTAACAAGATTAGTAACATCAAATTTTTTGTTGATGTATACTTCAGCATAAGCTCTTTTTGGTTTAAGATAATATATTAAATTAAATATTCCATTATCTTGTTTAATTAATTTTGCATCTTTTCTATTTTTTTTCATTATATCCACCACTTACTTCAATTAATTTTATTACTTTATTTCTTAATAATTCATTTTCTTTTGTTATATCATCATTTTTAATTTTATATGCCTTGCCATATCTAATTACTAGGTTATTTCCAAATATCTTATACTCGCCTGTAATAGAAAATGGTACAATATATGCGTTGCTTTTACTAGCGAATGATACCGCACCAAATTTAAAGGGTAGTATTTCTCCTTTGTTTTTTCTAGTTGTACCTTCAGGAAATATACCAATTACTTGGTTGCTATTAAGCACTTTAAGTGCTTCATTAACAGCATCAGGATTTTTACGACTTCTATCTACTGGTATAGTGCCCATAGAAGTAAAAAACCACTTACCAATTCTTTTGTTAAATAATTCTTTCTTGGCTAGAAAATGAATTATTCTTTTGTTAGAACATATTAAAGTAACACAGTCAAAATTATTAGTATGATTCCCCGCTAGAACTACAGGGCCACTTTTGGGTATATTTTCTTTACCTATTACTTTAGGTCTATATAATAATTTAAATATAGGATAACCTATACATTTAACAGTTCTATACATTATATTCATAAAATCAACCTTATTCCTACAACTAATTATATAATATTATTTAATAATTCACCTATAAAGTATGATGAAATATTTAATATAAGTGATAAAACATATGGGTTAATCTTATCAAATGTAAGTACTTTTTTATATGTAAATCCTTCTGTTAGAATAACTAGTATTTCTAATATGATTATTGATATCGTAGTGTTAAATAATCTATTATATGTGATATACATAAGGATAGATACTACCAATGGATTAGTCATTATGTTAACAAGTATTACATTTAATATATCTTTTTTGTTTCTTATTCCAAGTAATAATGACATAATAAGTTCTATCACAATTGTAGAACTAAGGCATATAAGCATTATTAATGGAAGCTCATTTATATTCATACTCACCACTATTATAATGATAGCATTTTTGTGATTAAATGTCATCAAAAAAGTCAGTATTATTTTTTACTGACTTATTTATTTAATCTATTAAATTTAGTAAATTCTGGTTCATCGCTTACATCTGTATCATCTAGTTCATTTAATATACTCTTTTGACTTCTAGTTAGATTTCTTGGAATAATAAGTTTAAGAACACAATAGAAATCTCCTTTTTTCCATGAATCTGGATTATTTATACCTTTTCCTTTAATTCTAAGTATATCTCCTGGTTGACTTCCTTCTTTTATTTTAAGTTCAACAGTACCATCCATTGTCTTAATATTCTTTTTACATCCAAGACATAAGTCTGTTATTGATACAGGTAAGTCTATATAAACATCATTTCCTTCACGTCTATATAGTTCGTGTGGTGTAACTTTAATTTCAATATATAAGTCTCCATTAGGTCCACCATTTATACCTGCTTCACCTTTTCCACTAAGTCTTAATTGTTCTCCAGTATCAATACCAGCTGGTATATCTATTGTAATTGTTTTATTTACTTTTACTTTACCTGTTCCTTTACAACTAGTACATTTAGATTTAAATGATTTACCAGTTCCACCACAAGTAGGACATGTTGTTTTTGATTGTATTGTTCCTAAAATAGTGTTAGTTTGTTTAATAACGTATCCACGTCCTCCACAATCTTCACATGTTTCTTCACCATGTCCACCTTTACCATCACAGTCACTACATGTTTCATAGTATTCAAGGTCTATATCTTTTTTACATCCATATACTGCTTCCATAAAGTCAATTTTCATACCATATAGGGTATCACTACCTTTTCTAGCACGAGAAGAACTTCTACTACTACCACCAAAAGAACTTCCAAATGAACCACCAAATCCACCTGAAAATAAATCATCAAATATATCACTAAAGTCAAATCCAGCAGTGCCACCAAATGGATTACCACTATATGAAGCACCACCGCCTGCTCCACCATAAGGATTATCAAATGCAGCATGACCATATTTATCGTAGGCAGCACGTTTATCTTTATCACTTAAACAAGCATATGCTTCTTGAGCTTCTTTAAACTTTTCAGGAGCATCAGGACTCTTATTTAAATCTGGATGAAATTCTTTAGCTTTCTTTCTAAAAGCAGACTTAATTTCAGCATCAGTTGCATCTTTAGATACACCAAGAACTTCATAATAATCTCTTTTTTCCATAACTACTCTCCATTCACATATTTATTTAGTAATTTTACTTTATCATCAAATAATAAGAAAGCATTATTTAAAGTATTCTCATCATTTAAATCAATACCAAGTTTATTTAATAACTCTTGTGGATAATCACTACAACCACTACTTAAAAATTCTATATATCTATCTTTAAAATCTTTTTCATGAATTAATTTATCAGCAATAAGAAGTGCACTAATAAATCCAGTCGCATATTTATAAACATAAAATGAAGTATAGAAATGAGGTATCTTTGACCATTCATATTGAATATCTTTATCAACAATAACTGCGCCACTAAATTGTTTACGATTTAAATCATAATATGTTTTACATAATAAATCTTTAGTAATTACTTCTCCATTTTCATATTTCTTATGAATTATATCTTCAAATTCAGCAAACATCATTTGTCTATAAACAGTACCTTTAAACTTATCTAAAAATTCAACAATATAATATATTTTTTCATTAACATCATTTGTATTATCAATTAAATAGTTTGATAATAATACTTCATTTACAGTTGATGCGATTTCTGCTAAAAAGATAGGATAATCTGCACTAATGTAATCTTGATTTTTATTACTATAATAGCTATGCATAGCGTGTCCCATCTCATGAGCAAGAGTACTTACTGAATCTATATCATTTTCATAATTTAATGATACATAAGGTTCTATACCATACGTACACCATTCAAAAGCACCACTTCTTTTAGCCTTACTTGGATATACTGAAACACAATTATTATTTAAGAGATTATTAAATACTTTTAGATAATTTTCTCCAAGTGGAGTAAGTGCTTTATTAACTATCTTAATACCTTCTTCATATGGAATATCTTTTTTAGGTACTAAAGATGTGTTAACATATAAATCATACATATGTAATTTATATCCAAGCATACTACCTTTTAATCTATAATAATCTTTTAAATATTTAGTATTTTTATTAGTAATCTTAATTAAATTTTCATATAATTTAGTACTAATTTTATCATCATATAAGTACATATCTAAAATACTATCATATTTTCTAGTTTTAGCAGAAAATGCATTAGTCTTAACTTTACCTATATATAAAGCACTTAATGTATTTATATGATTTTCATAATATTTATTGTCTTTTTTAAATACACTTTTTCTAACATTTCTATTATTAGAAGTAATGTATTTACCATAATTAGAATTCGTTAGTTCTACTCTTTTACCATCTTCATCTTTAATAAATCCAAGTGAGATATCAACATAACTAAGAGCATTAAATGCACTTATAGATGCACTAAGTGCTTCATTAACATTAGAAAGTATAGTTTCTTCTTTTTCACTTAAAACATATTTTTTACTTCTAAATATCTTTTCAAATGTAAAACTATATTTACTAAGTTCAGAATTTAAAGATAGCATTTCTTTTACTTCATCATAATCTTTACTTAATATTTCAGGATTTATGAATGCTCTTACACTAGAACTTTTATTAATTAAATTACTTGCTTTTTCTTTCTTATGTAAGAATTCATTATCACTCATATCATCATAATGACCTAAATAAGCATAAATATATACTCTCTCAGTAAGCATATCTATCTTTGTATCAAGTTTTAGAAATTCAAGTAATGTATCAGTACTTTCAAATATTCTTCCTTTATACTTGATTATTTCATCTAATAATTGATTTACTTCTTCTATAGTATCATTAAATTCTTTATCACTTTTAAATATCTTGGTTAAATCCCATTTGTATTTATCCATAACTTCTCCTTATTACTTAAAATTCTATATAAGAATTAAGGGCCCAATTTCTTGAGCCCCAACTCATATTAATTATTTTTCTTCAAATTCAGCATCTTTTACATTATCTTTTTTATCAGATTTTTCATCTTCTTTAGATTCAGTATTTTCAGCTTCTTTTTGAGATGCCTCTGCTTGTGATTGATATACTTTACTTGATACTTCCATTACTTTTTCACTTAGTTTTTCACTAGCTTTCTTAATTTCATCAGTATCATCCTTTTCTAAAGCATCTTTAGTTTCTTTAATAAGTTTTTCAACTTCTTCTTTTTCAGAATCGCTTACTTTATCACCAAAGTCTTTCTTTGCTTTTTCAGCACCAAAGATCATTTGTTCAGCATCATTTTTAATTTCAGCTTCTTCTTTTCTCTTCTTATCTGCTTCTTTATTAGCTTCAGCTTCTTTCATCATCTTATCAATTTCTTCATCACTTAAGTTAGAAGAAGCTGTTATTGTAATAGCTTGTTCTTTGTTAGTTCCTAAGTCTTTAGCCTTAACATTAACAATACCATTAGCATCTATATCAAATGAAACTTCAATTTGAGGTACTCCTCTTGGAGCTGGTGGGATATTAGCAAGTTGGAAGTGTCCTAAAGTTTTATTATCTTGAGCCATTGGTCTTTCACCTTGTAAGATATGAATATCAACAGCAGGTTGATTATCAGCAGCAGTACTAAATACTTGACTCTTAGTAGTTGGAATAGTTGTATTTCTTGGAATTAATACTGTCATTACTCCACCTAAAGTCTCAATACCTAGTGATAATGGTGTAACATCAAGAAGTACTAAATCATTAACTTCACCAGTTAAAACACCACCTTGAATAGCGGCTCCCATGGCAACTACTTCATCTGGGTTAACTTCTTTACTTCCATCTTTTCCAAGTTCTTCTTTAACAAGTTCTTGAACACATGGAACTCTTGTAGAACCACCAACAAGTAATACTTTATCTATATCATTTTTAGTTAATTTAGCTTCTTTTAATGCATCTCTAACAGGTTTTCTTGTTGATTCAACTAAATCACTAATTAATTCTTCAAATTTAGCTCTTGTAAGAGTCATATCAACATGTAAAGGTCCATTTTCACCTTGAGTAATGAATGGTAAACTAATTTGAGTAGTCTTAACACCACTTAAATCTTTTTTAGCTTTTTCAGCACCTTCTTTAAGTCTTTGCATAGCAAGTTTATCTTTAGATAAATCTACACCATTTTCTTTTTTGAATTCACTAACAATGTAATCAATAATAGCATTATCAAAGTCATCTCCACCTAAGTGATTATTACCACTAGTAGCTTTAACTTCAAATACACCATCACCAAGTTCTAATATTGAAACATCAAATGTTCCACCACCTAAGTCGTAAACAAGTATTGTATGAGCATTTTCTTGTTTATCAAGACCATAAGCTAGTGCTGCTGCTGTTGGTTCATTTATAATTCTTTCAACTTCAAGTCCAGCAATTTTACCAGCATTTTTAGTTGCTTGTCTTTGAGCATCGTTAAAGTATGCAGGAACTGTAATAACAGCTTTACTTACTTCTCCACCTAAATATGCTTCAGCAGTTTCTTTTAAATTCATAAGAATTTTAGCACTAATTTCTTCCGGTGTATATTTCTTACCTTCTGCTTCAACTTTTTCATTTGTTCCCATTAATCTCTTAATAGAACTAATAACATTAGTAGAAGTTTGAGCTTCTCTTTTTGCTACATCTCCAACTCTAACTTCTCCATTTTTAAAACTTACTACTGAAGGAGTAGTTCTATTTCCTTCAGCATTAGGAATAACCTTTGGTTCGCCACCTTCTAAAACAGCAACACAACTATTTGTTGTTCCTAAATCTATACCTATAACTTTATTTATTTTTGCCATAATTTATCTCTCCTTTTTTAATTTATTTATTTACTTTTACCATCGCATGTCTAATAACTTTATCTTTGTATTTATATCCTTTAGTAAGAACTTCAAGTACTACATTCTCAGGTTTATTTTCATCATGTTCAGTTAGTACTGCTTCAGCTACATGAGGATCAAATTCAAGTCCTAGACATTCAATTTCATGTACATCATATTTATCAAGTAATGCAGTTAAATTTCCAAGTATCATTTTAAATCCACTTAAGAATTTACTTACTTCATCACTTAAATCATTATCGTCCATAGAAACAGCTCTTTCAAAATTATCTTTAATAACAAGTATTTCTTTAATGAAATCTTCTCCTTCATATTGAAGCATTTTACTTATTTCACTTTGAGTTCTTGTCTTAAAGTTTAAGAATTCTGCTTGAAGTCTCATATATTTTTCTTCAAGTTCCTTATTTCTACTTCCGAGTATTTGAATCATTGTTTCAGGGTCTATGCTTCCGCATCCAGAACATCCACCACATGATCCTGAACAACAACTATCTTCATTTGTTTCACATTCACATGTGCTTTCATTAGAAGTTTGTTCATTTACTTCTTTTTTTATTTCTTCATTTATTTTATTATTTTTTTCTTCTGTATGTTTCTTTGACATCATTTCTTCCTCTCTATATGTTCTTTTAAATATTCAAGCATATTTACGACTCTATCATATTCCATTCTTTTAGGTCCTATAACAGCAATAGTTCCTTCAGTTCCATTGTTAGCCTTATATTTAGTTTTAACTATTGTTACATTGTCATCAATTTCGCTCTCACTACCAATATATACTTTAACCTCATCATTAGCCTCTTCAATTTTATTCACCATATCTTTGCTTTCAAATTTACTTATGATATTTTTAACATCATCGACTGTACTGAATTCTGGTTGTTTTAATATATTAGTCTTCCCACTGAACTTGACATCCCTTTCACTAGTGAAATTTGATAGTGCATTATAAAATGCATTATATAAAACTTCATAATTTTCAATATAATTTTTGATTATTGGTTTTATTTCAAATTCTAGTTTACTAGGTACATCATCAATAGGTGTTCCAACAAGCATTTTATTTAATAACTCTGTAGTCTTAGCAACCTCACTTAATGGTATGTTTTCATCAATAGATAAATTCTTATTTTCAACATGACCTTTATCAGTGATTACAATAGCTACAAGTCCTTTCTCACCAACTGGAATTACTTCTACTTTAGATAATTTATTATCACTTGATTCTTTACCTAAAACAACTGAAGTATAGTTTGTAATATCACTTATTATTTCTAAACTTTTACTAATCGCGTCATTAAGTTCTAAATCACGATTATTAAATATAGTTTGAAGTTTAAGCATATCTTCACCACTTATTTTTTTAGGTTCCATCAAATTATCTACATAATATCTATAACCCATTTCAGATGGAATTCTTCCTGAAGATATATGTGTTTTTTCAAGATAACCTAAACTTTCAAGTTCAGCCATATCATTACGTATAGTAGCACTTGAACATTTAAATTTCTTACATAAAGATTTACTACCAACAGGTCTTGCAGTCTTAACATATTCTTCAACAATTGCTCTTAATAAATCTCTTTGTCTTGTATCTATCATCATATACCTCCTTTAGCACTCCTCTTCTTTCAGTGCTAAGATAATTATATCACTATTTTTAGCATTGTCAATACATGAGTGCTAATTTTTTTAAAAAAAGAAAAGAAATGTTATTAACAATTATTTTAATATTTTTCCATATTATGTATATCAATATTTTCATAAAATTTATCAACAACATCTTCATTAGAATCATTTAAATTTAAAGCATAAGCTATATTATTTTCTCTATTATCAAAATAATCATCATTGCTCCAACCATTTTTTACAAACATTCCCCATATTGATTCTCTAATTTTTTCTATTTTAGATAGAAATTTACTTTGAATGTTATTTTGTTTCAATAAATCATTTACAGAACTAATATTATTAGCTTTAATATATTCATAAATCCCTTTCATCGCACAACCATTACACATATATAAATTAATAAGAAAATGTATAGCTTGAGCATATTCACCAAAATAAACTTTATCATAATCGCTTTTACATGAAGCATATGCATTTTTTAATTCATCTAACAAATTGTTTACAAATATTTCTAATTTATCTACATCAAAGTCACAACAAATTTTATATACTTCTTGACATTTTTCTTTATAGCCAGGAAATTTTTGAAATCTTTTAAATTCTGTATACCAAATATATTTTTGATCAGAAAGCACAATTGGATCTTTCTTATATTTTTTCCTAATTTCAATTACTATATTGTCTATTTCTTCTTGAGTTAAATCTTCATCAATATGTATTCCAAACTCATCATCACATTTTTCAACTAAAACAATATTTCCATCTATCGTTTCTTCCACAATATTTTCAAAATTATATAATTCAAGTAAATTTATTTCCTTACCATTACCAAAGCAAATTTTTTTGCCATCATAAATTATACTTTGAAGGTTTGTATCAATAATAATATCTTTTCCTTCTTCAAAAAGATTAAATGCATTTTTATAACCAGTTATACATGGTATTTGAAATTCACGAGCAATAATTGCAGCATGAGATAAAACACTTCCTTCAGTAGTAATAATTCCAGATGCTTTTTTCATCGCAGGAACGTAATTAGTATCAGTAGTCTTAGCAAGTAAAACACATCCTTCTATAAAATTATCAATTCTTTGTTCTATTTCTTCATCATCCGCATCTTCATCTATAATATATATTTTTCCTTCACAATATCCTGAAGATGCGACAGCTCCAGTAGATAATTTACTTCTAACTATTACTCTTTTTGTAATTGGCCTTGCTTGAACAAAATAAGCATCACCATTATCAGTGATACACCATTCCATATCAAGTGGCTCAGTTGTTATATTTCTAATTTCTTTTAAATTTTCAACTAAATCGCGAAACAAATCTCTATCTTCTTCATCTTCACATACATAGGAAAAATCATTTAATGAAACCACGACACTTTTGGCTGTTTCCCTACCACTTACTAATGACTCTCCAAGTCCATGAACATACTCTATATAAATAGCATCATTTCCATATAAATCAATTGAATCAGTAAAACACACACCAGCCACTTTAGGATAAACCATTTGCTGTAGCACTATACACATTTTGCTTTTTTCTTTATCATATGATTCAATTCTAGCTGAAATTGAACTATCACTAACTTTTTTTATTGCTTTTAAAATTGAATCAACATCATTTGGTACATCAAGAACACTCTCATACATTCCTGCAAAAGATTTATCATTTCCATCTTCATTTAAAGCAGAAGATCTAACAGCAAACTTAGTATCAGCACTAAAAGTATTTAAAGCCTTCTTAAGTTCACCAATAGTTTCTTCATTATTATTTAATACTCCTTTAATAAAAGTGTTATCAATAGCATAAGCTTTTGGAACTCTTACACCATATTTATTTAATTTGTTAAGACCATATGCTTTACCACCAAATCTCAAATCATTAATATCACATACATTTTTAATCATATAAAAACCTCCAACAATTTCAACTTTTTTCTAAAAAATCGTAAAAGTTTATAACTCTTACGATCTTTGTGACATTGACATTTTAGCTAATTCTTCATCAATGTTTTCGGCGTTACTACTAAAACCTAATATTTTTTTGATTAATTTTACCATAATACCTACCTTAATACTTACTATTATTACATTAGATTTTAAATTTGTAAAG
>ERZ779888.2307-NODE-2307-length-16097-cov-3.940282_pt1 | contig 16097 bp, 8 predicted proteins | sample MGYA00511245_ERZ779888 | MGnify/ENA primary metagenome ERZ779888 (study PRJEB29588, sample SAMEA2155255) | human gut metagenome | biome: human gut; feature: human-associated habitat; material: faeces | place: Denmark | collected 2008/2010 ... | reverse complement strand
ACGATTCATGAGGAGGATTTAGAGAATCTGGAAGCACCGACTGTGGGTATGATGACTCCTTATTCAGCATTGTTTGTATTTGCAGTGGGTATTTTTGTCAGCAATTTTTTCTTCAATACATTGGTCATGAAGAAACCCTTTGTCGGCAAGCCGATTGCGTATAGTGACTATTTCAGTGGAAATGTGAAGACGCATCTTGTTGGAATTCTGGGAGGAACCATCTGGGCATTGGGGACTGCTTGTAGTTATATTGCTGCAGGGAAAGCTGGTGCAGCTATCTCCTATGCTTTGGGACAAGGTGCCACTATGGTTGCTGCCTTATGGGGAATATTTATCTGGAAAGAATTCAAGGGCGCATCTAAGTCAATAAATTTGCTGCTTGTATTTATGCTGATACTTTTCCTTTCAGGCTTGGGGTTGATAATTATATCTGGTGGTAATTAAATTCTTTATTTTAAATAATATACTATGAGACAAAAAAAACAAATGAAAATGTTGGGACTATTGGGATTGTTGGCTGTATTACCAATAATTTCTGCATGTGCGGGAAATAAGGGTTCTGACGAATCTCGAAAAGAAAAAATGGTCCAATCGGTTTCTGTGGTACAGCCTATTACGGGTACATGGATTAATTTAGCCTACAAGGATGTGCGGAATAAGTATACTAATCCACAACATTTCGATAATATGGATCCTAAATTATGGACTGCTAAAGTGCGTGAATTGGCTAACATGGGGATTGAATATTTGGTGTTCATGGAGGTTGCTAATGAAGGGAAAGCATATTATCCGTCAAAGTTGATGCCGTGGTTATATAATGATAAATTGCAAAGCCCCGTTGATGCGATTCTTGACGAAGCTGCCAAACATGGCATGAAGGTTTTTATGAGTACCGGTTGGGCAAAAGATCAGGATGATAATCTGCTTGATCCAGTGATTAAGGAGCGTCAGCTTCAGATTATGGAGGAATTGGCATCTCTCTATAAAAACCATAAAGCTTTCTATGGCTGGTATCTTCCGGTTGAAGATTGTCTTTGCCCTATCTTTGCCGAGCATGCTGTTCAGTCAGTAAATGCATTGACAGAGAAGGCTCATTCTTTGACTCCCGGAAAGAAGACCTTGATTTCTCCGTATGGTATTGGTCTGTCCGAATTTGATCATCCTGATTTTGAGAAGCAGATGGCAAAATTGAAAGTCGATATTATTGCTTATCAAGATGAGGTGGGGTGTGTACGTGACAAATTTACTCTTCCTCGCTTGAAAAAGAATTGGCAAAGGATGCGCGATATTCACAATCGCCTGAATATTGAGATGTGGGCGAACTGCGAAACCTTTACTTGGGAAGAGGGAACCAATGACCGCCAATCTGCTTTGATTCCGGCTGCTTATTCCCGTTTGCTGTCACAGCAGGTAGCGGCTTCGGTTGCTGGTGTCGACAAAATAATTTCGTTTATGTTCGGTGGAATTATCGAAGACCCAAAGTCTGCTTATCAATTGGGACAACCTGTGTGGTCTAATAATTTATACAACAATTATATGGCTTGGAAAGAAGGTGACAGTTTTTGGAAATTATTTGAAGCTACTTTGCTTGACAAGTTGGTCAATTCAGCCAAATCGGAAATGATTGGTAAAGTTGATATGAAGGCACTGGCAGATGGCCGGGTAGCCGAAGAGGATAGTGGGGACAGCCGTTGGGTAAGGTTTGAAAAAGGTCATCATGAGGTAGTGATTGATTTGCAAAAGAATACTTCGCTTCAAAAGGTGCTGGTACGTACTTTGAACTATAATCAGGAAAAGATAGGCGCTCCTTTGAAGGTTTATGTTTACACTTCCCAGGATGGTCAGACTTATAATCTGGCTTCAATAAAGGATGCTCCGTATTTTCCTAACAACAAGCATGATGCTTGGATTGACGCAGTCTTGATTGATAATTTAAAAGAAAAGACACGTTATGTGAAAGTTGCTTTTGACGCTTTGGAAAATGTGTATATGGATGAGATTTTTGTAAATCCAAGTATTCGTTAACCGGGTAATATAATGAAGGAATAATAGGGTCATCCGGAAAATATGAAATATAGTTTGAGATGAATTGATATTATATGGGAATGAAGCCGCCCGGATATGGAAGATGCAGCCATCTTAAACAGATATGTCTAAGTAGAAAAAGTATGATTTCAGGCTAATAGAAACGTCAATTATCGCATTTCATTAATATAATAAAGTGCGATATAAAAAACAATACAATGAAAAAAATCTTAATTTATTAATCCAAAAATGAATCTATGAAAAGATTACACAAAACTATGAATCGAATTGTCGGAGTGCTTTTAATGGCACTTATGATGGTTCCAAGTGGTTTGAAAGCTGAGACGGCAGAAATGCTTCAAACTTCTAAAATTACGGGTGTAGTAATTGACGATTTCGGCGAGCCGATAATCGGTGCTACTGTTCGTGTGAAGAATGCACAGAATGGCGCTGTAACAGATGTTAATGGACGTTACTCTGTAAATGCTACTAAAAATGCGACATTGGTTTTTTCTTTTATTGGCTATAGAACACAAGAGGTAGCTGTTAAGGGTAGGACTACTGTTAATGTAACTTTGAAAGAGGACAGCCAAATGTTGGAAGAAACAGTTGTTATTGGTTATGGTGCTGTTCCTAAAAGAGATTTAACGGGATCTGTATCTTCTTTAAAGAGCGAAGATTTGCTGAAAACAAACCCTGTGAGTGTGAATCAAGGTTTGCAAGGCAAAATGGCAGGTGTAAATGTGTCCCAGTCTGACGGAGCCCCGGGTGCCGGTATAAATATCCAAATTCGTGGTGCCAATTCGTTTACTACCAGTACAGAGCCTTTGTATGTAGTCGACGGTATGCCGTATTCTATGGGTGAAGGACGTACAACGGATTATGGTATGAAACAGAGTAATAATCCATTGAGTACCATTAGTCCACAAGATATATTATCTATTGAAGTTTTAAAAGATGCATCTGCTACCGCTATTTATGGTTCTCGTGCTGCCAATGGTGTTGTGCTTATTACTACTAAATCCGGTGCTGAGGGAAAGGCAAAAGTTCAGCTTTCTGCTAACCTTAGCATCTCTAATCCGGTAAAACGTATTGATGTGCTCGATGCTTGTGATTACGCTTTGTACCGTAATGAACGTATCACGAATGGTCTCTTGTATGACGGTTACTCTGAGGCAGACAGCCAATTGGAATATCCTTTGGTGGGATATTGGGCTCCGGTGAAAGCTCCGGATCCTATTACAGGAGAAATGGTTGTAGTAGGTCAGGAGTATAAGCCAAGTCCATGGGATTACCGGAAGGGTTTTGTCGAAAAAGAAGGAGGACCGGTACGTTATGGAACAAATTGGCAGGATGAAATTTTTCAGACAGCAATAAGCCAAGATTATAATGTTACAGTATCGGGTGGTGATAAGAAAGGTAACTATATGTATTCCGGTGGTTATACTGACCAGCAGGGTGTGATTGTTAATTCTTATTATAGACGTTATACAGCGAGAGCTAACACCAGCCGTAAAATCAATGATTTTTTAGAGTTAGGTACTAACATCAGTTTTGCAACTTCCGATAATCGTTTGGCACGTACCAATAGTGAAACGTATGGTGTAATTCCTGCAGCTATTTCGTTTAATCCTACTCGTCCGGTATTCGATCCCAATAAAGACTCTGGCTTTTCGGAAGATTTCTCTACCGGTTTGGCTAATCCTTATTTGACTGTACATACGGAGAAGAATATCCAAGAGACGTTGAATGTATTTATCTCAAGCTTTGGTGAATTGAAGTTTACCGACTGGTTGAAATTCCGTCAGAATTTTGGTTACGGTTATAGCTATTATGAACGTAATACCTATAATAACCGTTGGACCGGTGCGGGTATAGCTCCTACAAATGGTTATGCAACGAAGTCAGATGATGCTTATGAAAGCATTTCGACAGAGTCTTTGTTGACTTTCAACAAGAAGTTTGGAGTTCATGGCATTAATGCTGTGCTTGGTATGACTTATGAAAACAGCATGTGGCATAGTAAGTGGATGGCTGCATCTAATTTCCCGAACGATATGACTGAAGACAACGTCATTGAAGCAGGAACTAAGGACCGTCGTATGGAAAGTAGTCGTGGAAAGTCTCAGCTGATGTCCTATCTGTTCAGAGCCAATTATAATTTGCTGGACCGTTATTTATTCACTTTTTCTATGCGTCGTGACGGTTCCAGTAAATTGTCAGAGTTAAATCGTTGGAATAACTTCTATTCGGGAGCCGTTGCTTGGCGTTTGTCTGATGAGTCTTTTGTAAAGCAGCTGAATTTCTTCGATGACTTGAAATTGCGTGTCAGTGCCGGACAGACCGGAGGTCAGGGGGTCAGTGCCTATGCTACCCGTTCCCGTTTTGTTGTTTCTAACTACGGTATGGGTGGTTCATTGCAGAGTGGTATGGCAGAATCCCGCTGGGGAGGACCTGCAGCAGCTCTTCTGAAATGGGAGACAACCAATCAGTTTGACATAGGTTTGGACATTGCTTTCTTGAATAACCGTGTTAATTTGACAGTAGATGCCTATTATAAGAAGACAAAAGACCTATTGTTGGATAAGCTTATTCCTATGAGTTCCGGTTTTAGCCGTATTCAGGCAAACTATGGTAATGTAACAAATAAAGGGTTGGAAATTTCCGGTCATTTCATTCCTGTAAAGGCACGTAATTTCTTGTGGTCTATAGATGCCAATATTTCATTCAACCGTAATAAGGTGGGTGGTTTGGATGCCGACCAATATTCTGATGTGGCTTGGGGTATTGAGAACATGTTCTTGGTACGTAATGGTGAGCCTATCGGTACTCTATATGGGTATGTGGAAGATGGCTTTTATGACAATGAGGCCGAAGTCCGTGCAGATCCGTTGTATAGAAATGAGACGGACTCTAAGGTTAAAAGCATGGTAGGTGAAGTGAAATACAAGAATCTTGATGACGATCCTGTAATTGATAATCGAGACCGTCAGATTATAGGTAATACCAACCCGGATTACCAATATGGTATAACCAATACATTGGAATGGAAGAACTGGACATTCAGTTTCTTCTTGCAGGGTACACAAGGTAATGACGTGTTGAATGTCAATCTTAAGAAATTTGATATGGCCAGCGTGGATAATATGCCTTATTTTATTTATAACAATCGTTGGACTGCCGAAAATAGGGCAAATGCCAAATGGCCGCGTGCCAATAGAACCAGTACACGTTCTATGAGGGCATCTGACCGTTACATTGAGGATGGATCTTACTTGCGTTGCAAGAATGTCAGCTTGAGCTACCGTTTCCGCCATCCGATGAAGTTTGTGGAGAGTATTAATTTGGTTGCCAGCGTTTCCAATCTATTTACAATTTCCGGTTATAGTTGGATGGACCCTGATGTGAATTCATTTGGTAGTGACCCTAAACGCAGAGGTGTGGATATGGCTTCTTATCCAAGTGCCCGTACATTTAATTTTGGTGTTCAAATTGGATTTTAAATAATGATGACTATGAAATTTAAGAATATATTAATGGCATTGGGCTTAGGCTCCATGTTGATGACTTCTTGTACGTTGGATGAAGAAGTATATACATTTATTTCAGGTGAAGACTTGTCTGCTGATGGTGAGTATGAACTGTTGGTAAATGGCGCTTACCAACCGTTGGCCTGGATGTTTGAATGGGGTAGTTATGATTCTGCTACTAATTATGATAATGACTATCAGACAGGGCCGGGTTGGGCTTTTAAAGAAACCGGTACCGGTAACTTTTATAACAATGGTAGTATAAATAATGTGTTTGCATATTATTCAACCGCCATTCATCGTGCCAATTACCACTATTATCTGATTGACAAGATGACCAATGTACCTGAGAAAGCCAAGAATAATGCGTTGGGTGAACTTCGTTTTCTCAAGGCATGGTCGGAGTTTGAATTAGTACGTCGTTTTGGTGGTATTCCTTTGTTTAAAACTTCTATTGGTGAAGGTAACAGCAGTTACCAGCCCAGAGCTTCCGTCAAGGAAGTGTATGAGGACATTATAGCCAATTTAAAGGAGGCTGAAACGTTGCTGATGCCTCGTACAGACTCGGATTATAAGAAAGGGCATGTATTTCGTGCGTCAGCCAAGTCGCTGTTGGCTTTAGTCTATGCTACGATTGGTTCTGCTTCGATGGAGAGTGGCAAAGTCATGGTAAAGGGTGGTCCCGGCAAGGTTACGAATCCGGATGGAACAGAATCGGCATTGATGCCTCAGGAAATCTGGCATAACAAGATTCGTCTTCCGGGATATGAAGAGTTCAATTCTCAGGAGTATTACAAACTGGCCAAAGAGAAAGCAGCCGAAGTGATTGCAGAAGGAGAGTGTGTGTTGGCTTCTAGTCAGAAAGAATTATGGAAAATCGACAATAAGAACGGGCCGGAATTCCTGTTTACATTACAGACTTATCCCGAAGGGGATAATCTTGCCGGAAACTATATCAGCGAATCGTATTACGGCTATTGGAAAGAGGATAGAACTCTGGGTTCTGGTTATTATACTTATCGCGATCACTGGCTACAGATGTTCGATGATTGGAAAGATGAACGTATTACATGGGGCATTCTGCACCGTTACCCCGATTCTTATAACGAAGAACTGGGCATTTATACCTGGCGTTACTACCCGTTGCGTGACAGTGTATACGTGAACCGTGAAGAGGCTCCGTATGCCGACCAGGGTATTGGAGCTTATCAGAAGACCGACCAGCCTACGTATGGTGCTTATTACGGTTCTCGTTTTACTAAGTTTACGGCAGTGACGGGTGAAATTGACGGTAATCGTAAAGACTTTAACTGGCCTTTTATGCGTTACGCAGAAGTGCTGTTACTGTATGCGGAAGCTGATAATGAATTGAATGGACCTACCCAAGATGCATTCTCTAAGATTGAATTGTTGAATAAGCGTAACAATAGTACGCTGGTAAGCAAGCGTCATGAGAAGATTCCGTTTACGAAAGAAACTTTCCGTTCGTTTATCTTGGAAGAGCGTGCTAAAGAGTTTGCAGTTGAGGGGAATCGTCGTACCGATTTGATTCGTTGGGGTATTTATTTATCGGTAATGAATGCTATCGGTATGGATGAAAACGGTAATTTGAAGAGACGTGAGGAGAAGCATTGGCTGATGCCCCTTCCGCCCGATGAAATTAACGGTAACCCTTATATTGAGAAAAATAATCCCGGATGGTAATCCTATTTATTAACTATATGATGAAAAATACAATGAAAAAGATATTGAGTTTTAGGAAGATGTATCTCGTCGGTGCTCTTCTTATGGGAATTTCTTGGACATCTTGCTCTGACGATAACGGAGTTGCACTTCCTATTGAACTGACCAATGTGACCACCATTGCTGATATGAATACCACCATTGAAGAAGCTGCTTTGGGGGATTTTATAGCTGTTCATGGAACCGGTTTGGATGTTCATAATATCGATTCTATTTTGATTGATGACATTAAGCTGGATATGCAAGAGGTATATACAGAAGATGATATTCTGTTTATAAAGATACCGGTAAAGCTGGCAACCAAGAAAACCGATAAAATAAGTATTTATAATACGGCCGGTTGTTTTGAAATTCCTTTTAAAACGGTAGCGCCCAATTTAAAGCTTTCCCGCATGTTCAATGAATATACGGCACCGGGTGATACGATTATGATTTATGGAGATTTCTTCAACCTCTATGAAATAGATTCGCTCAATGCTGTTGTCGATTTCAATGGAAAGGTATCTCCGGTCATTAAATCGGCTAATAATTATCTGACTGCTAAAGTACCGGTTGATGTAGATAAGAACATAAAAATTAAAGTGAAAGGGGTGAAGTATAATGTTGAGGCGGTATGCCCCGGACGTTACTACGATTGTGATTTTATGATTATGGACTTTGACGAATATTTGCCCAGTTCTATGACAAATGTGGTGACTGATGAGAAAGATCCACAACGGTTGAGCGGTAACTTCTTGAGAATAGATGATAAATCTGAATATAGCTCTTGGTGGTATATTGCAGAAAGAGGCGATATACCTTATACTGATGATATGTTAGGACTTGAATCATGTAAGAATTATGTGGTGAAATGTGAATTCCGCACATCCAATCAATTCATCAAGGACAGAATAAGGTTCTGTAATTATCTTTATTGGGCTGCTCCCACATGCGATTGGGTTGCTACAGACTTTAATATACAGAACTTCAACCGTTGGGAGACAATTACGTTGCCGTTTAATGTATATTTGTCAGAGGATTATCCGGACTACCATCCAGGTTCGTACACAAGCTTCAATATGCGTTTGGAGATAGATCCTGAGATAGCCCGTAATTTTGCATTCGATAATATTCGTATTTGTAGAAAAGGCGATTGATTGATGTGGTAATTGATCATTACGGATAATGGCCGCTTTTGGGGATTCGCGAATTGTGTTCCGAAGTGAACCCTATTCAGTCGTATACTGATTATAGCCCCTCTCAGAGTGTGCCCTGGAGGGGCTTTTTAAAAACATCGCATGCTGGTAGGGATTATTTACAATAAATTGGATCTTGCAGGCGAGTATAATCTCACTTGATTTTACAAAAAACACAAAGAAATGAAAATTAAAAAATGTGCAGCACTTATGGCTGCAATGTTGATGGGCGCTTGGAGCTTGCAGTCTTGCGACAACGGGCCTACTAAAGAAGTGTGGCTGGATGAATTCGGTCAAGATTCCTGTTATGTTCAGGACTGGGGAATGCTTGAAGTCAACCGTTCCGTAGTACATACTCCGCTTACAGTGAATGGAGTTGTTTATGAACGTGGACTTGGTGCCCATTCCATCAGCCGCCTGCTGTACGATTTGGATAGAAAGGCCGTTTCGATCTCCGGTTTGGCAGGAGCTGATGACAAGAACTTGTTTGCAGGCAAACTTCAGTTCAAGATTCTCGGTGACAAGAAGGAACTCTGGAAGAGTGGAGTGATGCAGAAAGGAGACCCAGTAAAAGAGTTTAATGTAAACCTGAAAGGGGTGGACAAAGTGCTGCTATTGGTAGAAGAATGTGGTGACGGCATTATGTACGACCATGCCGACTGGCTCAATGTGAAGATAACGACTCGTGGCGATGTGAAACCTGTTCCTGCGTGGGCAAAACCGGTGGCAAAGGAGAAGTATATCCTTACGCCTCCTGCTCCCGAAAGTCCGGTCATCAACAATCCGCTGGTCTATGGCGCACGTCCGGGTAATCCGTTCCTATGGTCTGTGATGGCTACCGGCAACCGCCCCATGAAGTTTGAGGCCGAAGGGCTTCCGGCTGGTGTGAAATTGGATGCTGTTACCGGTCGCATTACGGGTAAAGCCACAGTAGAGGGAGAGTATAAGGTAACGCTCAAAGCCACCAATGACAAAGGTACGGCCCAGAAAGAGGTAACTGTTAAAATAGGAGATGCCATAGCCTTGACTCCTTCTATGGGATGGAACAGTTGGAACTGTTGGGGGCTTTCTGTGAACGACGAGAAAGTGCGTGACGCAGCCCGCATGATGAACGAAAAACTGCATGCCTACGGATGGGAATACGTGAATATAGATGATGGTTGGGAAGCTGCGTCGCGTACCAAGCAGGGCGAGATACTTTCAAACGATAAATTCCCCGATTTCAAGGCATTGACAGACTATATTCATGGATTGGGCTTGAAGTTCGGTATTTATTCCTCACCGGGACATATCACTTGTGGCGGACATGTGGGCAGCTACCAGCACGAAGAAATTGATGCCAAGACATGGGAACGCTGGGGAGTGGATTATTTGAAATATGACTATTGCGGATATTTGGAGATAGAAAAAGATTCGGAAGAGAAGACTATTCAGGAACCCTATATCGTGATGCGCAAGGCATTGGATAAGGTGAACCGTGACATTGTTTACTGTGTGGGTTATGGCGCTCCCAATGTGTGGAACTGGGCACCGGAAGCAGGAGGAAACCAATGGCGCACTACTCGCGACATCACGGACGAATGGAATGTTGTGACAGCTATAGGTACTTTCCAGGATGTTTGTGCGGATGCTACGGCTCCGGGCAGAAACAATGACCCCGACATGCTGGTTGTTGGCAAGCTTGGTCAAGGCTGGGGAAGCAAAGTGCACGATTCATATCTTACGGCAGACGAACAGTACTCTCATATTTCTTTGTGGTGCCTTCTTTCTTCTCCTTTGCTCATAGGTTGCGACATGGCAAATATGGACGATTTTACGCTGAATCTGCTGACCAACAACGAAGTGATAGCAGTCAGCCAAGACCCCATGGTGGCTCCCGCCAAGAAGATGATGGTAGAGAACGGCCAAGTATGGAGTAAAAAACTGTACGACGGTTCTTATGCGGTGGGCTTCTTCCATGTAGACCCTTATTTCATTCTTTGGGATCAGGAGGATGCTGAAGCTATGCAGATGAGAGAGTATGCTTTTGATTTTGATTTGAAACAGCTTGGCATTGAAGGAAAAGCAATGGTTCGTGACTTGTGGCGACAGAAAGACTTGGGAGAGGTGAACGGCATCTTCCGGACGGAAGTTCCCTATCACGGTGTCACCTTCGTGAAGATTACTCCTGCAAAATAGCAAACTATAAAATAGAGAGACGAATGAAAAAGTTAATTTTATCTTTGTTTTTTTTATCGGCTTTCACACTTCGGGGCTCTGCACAGTTGCAGGGCCTGGAAGTAGTGAAGGTACCGGAAGCACAGCAGCCTTATTCGGGCGAATATATTTATATCCCCGATGTGGAAGGATATAAAACTCTGAAGTGTGATTTTCATACCCACACCATCTTCTCCGATGGAGATATAAAACCTGAAAATCGGGTGTGGGAAGCTGCTATTCGCGGGCTGGATGTGATAGCCATTACCGACCATATAGAATATCGCCCCAATAAAGACTATATCAAGGCCGACCATAACGAATCTTACAAAAGGGCAAAGACTGTAGAGAAAGCTTCCAATCTGATAGTAATTCAGGGAGCCGAGATAACCCGTTCCAAGCCGATAGGGCACATCAATGCTCTCTTCTTGACGGATGCCAATGCGCTGGACGTGGAAGATCCTCTGAGAGCTGTTGACAACGCTTTGGAGCAAGGGGCCTTCATTATGTGGAATCATCCGGGGTGGCCTAACGACACAAGCACTTTATATAATGTCCATAAAGATTTGATTAAGCAAAAAAAGATACATGGAATAGAGGTGGTGAACGGCTTTGAGTACTATCCGAAAGCTTTTAATTACTGTAAGGAATACGGCCTGACATATATGGGAAATACCGATATACATGGCGTTTATAAGCAAACGTATCGTACGGACAAACAAAGTGGACCGATGACGATTGTATTTGCCAAAGAACGTTCTCAGGAAGGAGTGAAAGAAGCTCTCCTTGCCGGGCGTTCGGTAGTGAAGTTCGGGGATATACTGATAGGCTCTGAGAAGAACCTGCTATCTCTGGTCAAGGCGTGCCTCTCTTATGAAGTGAAGGAGGTGAAAGGCAATCAGGCTCTGGTGAAAGTGACGAACAAGTCGACATTGAACTTTGAAATTCTACTGGACAACAAGGCTGGTACTATCCTTGGCAATGCTACAGTAGAGATTAAGGTAAGGCTGGATGATAAAGTAAAGTTTACTACTACACACATCACGGATGATAGCCGGTTGGTGATTGATATAGCATCATTGCGATAGTGGTTTTATAAGACCGATAATCTGATATTTAAGGAACCATTGATTTTGTGTTTTATAATAACTGAAGTTTCTCAAATTTTTCAGATTGTTGATGAACTGTTGTATCTTAATGCTCTCTCTCGGAGGAAGAGCGTTGAGATTGTTTTGAAAGCGCAAAGGTAACTTGCGAAACTTGAAATATTTAATTATTCCTTGAAAAACAATTGTATTATGAAAAACAGATTTTTATGTTTATTATTTGTAGTTTGCACTGTCATTTCTGCCCGTGCAAACAGTACCGATTCTTTGGCTTTGACTCCTCCTATGGGGTGGAATAGTTGGAATTGCTTCAGTTGTAACATTAATGAAAAACAGATTCGTGAGATTGCAGACTTGATGGTGTCTACCGGCATGAAGGATGCAGGATATGAGTATCTCAATATAGATGATTGTTGGCAGGTAGGCCGGGATAATGAAGGAAACATTCTGGTTGATGAAAAGAATTTTCCTTCCGGCATCAAGGCTTTGGCAGATTACATACACTCCAAAGGACTTAAATTCGGTATTTATTCATGTGCGGGAACGCTGACTTGTGCCGGACGACCGGGAAGCCGTGGCTATCAGTTTCAGGATGCACGCACTTATGCGGAATGGGGAGTGGATTATTTGAAGTATGACTGGTGTTTTGATGAAGGCCAGAATCCTCAAGCTGCCTACAAAACAATGAGTGATGCCCTGAAGGCTTCCGGGCGTCCTATCGTATTCTCTATTTGCGAGTGGGGAAACAGCCAGCCTTGGACATGGGCAAAAGGCATCGGACATCTTTGGAGGACTACCGGTGACATTATCAATGCTTTTAAAGGTATTAATTATTGGGGAGGATGCGGTGTCGTAGAAATCATTGACAAGAATGCCGACTTGCACAAATACGCCGGACCGGGACATTGGAACGACCCGGACATGCTTCAGGTGGGTAATGGTGTGCTGACGATGGAAGAGAATCGCTCTCATTTCACGATGTGGTGTATGCTTGCTGCCCCTTTGCTCGCGGGTAATGATATTCGTAAAATGGACAAGGAGACACTTGGAATTTTGACAAATAAAGAAGTGATTGCAGTAAATCAGGACAAGCTTGGCAAACAAGGTGGACGATACATGAAAGTGGGTGAGCATGAAATTTGGGTGAAGCAGTTGTCCAATGGTGAAGCCGCAGTATGTTTCTTTAACCGCGATGAACAACCCTGGAATGTGGAAACCGTTTTGCAGAAAGAAAACCTCTCTTTTGCAGATGTCCGCTTCTGGGAGAAAGAATACAAAGTACGCGACTTATGGAAACATAAGGACATCGGAAGTACCAAGGATAAGATGCAGTTTGATATTCCTGCACACGGTGTCGTGTTGCTGAAGTTGACTCCTAAACAGTAATGATAGATTTAGAAACCATTAATAAAAAAATATGAAGAACATGCATTATGCATCTGTGAAGTGGATTTGCTTTCTGCTTTTCGTGGTAGTAGGAAAGGTGGCGATGGCCGAAGGTATCACTTCGCCTGATGGAAATCTCCGTCTTGAGTTTACCGTAAATGCTTTGGGAGAGCCGGTCTATCAGTTGTTTTACAAAGAGAAAGCCGTGGTTAATCCATCGAAACTGGGCTTGGAATTGGTGGGTGACCCGGGCTTGATGAATGGTTTTACACTTGTGGAAGCCGGGGCTTCAACTTTCGATGAAACATGGAAACCTGTGTGGGGAGAAGTGTCGCAGATACGGAATCATTACAATGAGCTGGCTGTGACGTTGGACCAGAAGGAGCAGAACCGCCATATCGTTATCCGTTTCCGTCTTTACGATGACGGTTTGGGATTCCGTTATGAGTTTCCTTTACAAAGAACTCTGCACTATTTTACGGTAAAAGAGGAGTATACCCAGTTTGCCATGACCGGAGACCATACCGCTTTCTGGATTCCCGGTGACTATGACACGCAGGAGTATGACTATACAGAGTCCCGTTTGTCCGAAATTCGCGGTTTAATGGATAAGGCGGTGACGGTGAATGCTTCCCAGTTCGTTTTCTCGCCCACGGGTGTGCAAACCTCCTTGCAGATGAGGACGGACGATGGTCTATACATCAACTTGCATGAAGCGGCTTTGGTGGACTATTCTTGTATGCATCTCAATCTGGATGAAAAGAACTTGGTTTTTGAATCGTGGTTGACCCCGGATGTTTTGGGAAACAAGGCATATATGCAAGCTCCCGGGAAGACTCCGTGGCGTACCATCATGGTGAGCGATGACGCCCGTGATATGCTTGCCTCCAAACTTACCTTGAACCTGAACGAACCTTGTGCCTATGAAGATGTTTCGTGGATTAAACCGGTGAAGTATGTAGGCGTATGGTGGGAGATGATTACCGGTCAGAAGTCGTGGAGTTATACAGATGAACTGATTGCCATGCGTTTTGGAGAAAACGACTATACGAAAATCAAGCCGAACGGTCGGCATGGAGCCACTAATGAAAGAGTGAAACGCTATATAGATTTTGCCGCCGAACATGGTTTCGACCAAGTATTGGTAGAAGGCTGGAATGAAGGATGGGAAAGCTGGGGTGGAAGTTCGCGCGATTTTGTGTTCGACTTTGTGACTGCCTATCCCGACTTTGACGTAAAGATGCTGAATGCCTATGCACACAGTAAAGGGGTCAGGCTGATGATGCATCATGAGTCTTCTGCTTCGGTACGCAATTATGAACGTCATCTGGACAAAGCCTATCAGTTTATGGCGGATAATGGCTATAACTCTGTAAAGAGTGGTTATGTGGGCGATATAATTCCTCGCGGAGAACATCACTATGGACAATGGATGAACAATCATTACCTCTATGCCATACAAAAAGCTGCCGAATATAAGATTTGTGTGAATGCGCACGAGGCAGTACGTCCTACAGGTTTGTGCCGCACCTATCCCAACTTGATTGGCAATGAATCAGCCCGTGGCACGGAATTCGAGCCTTATGACGGCAACAAGCCTTCCCACACTACTGTGCTCCCCTTCACTCGCTTGATAGGTGGTCCGATGGATTATACCCCGGGCATCTTTGACATTTATCTGAATTTTATGAATCATGACAATCACGGGCAGATTCATTCCACGCTGGCAAAGCAACTGGCATTATACGTCACCCTCTACAGCCCACTGCAGATGGCTGCCGATTTGCCGGAGAATTATGAACCCCATTTGGATGCTTTCCAGTTCATCAAGGACGTAGCAGTAGACTGGGACGACAGTAAGTACCTTGAAGCGGAGCCGGGAGACTATATTACCGTGGCCCGTAAAGCCAAGGGTACGGAGAATTGGTTTGTGGGAGGCATCACCGATGAGCATGCACGCACTTCAGCTTTTGTTCTCGACTTCCTGGAGCCGGGCAAGCAGTACATAGCCACGCTTTATGCCGATGCCAAAGATGCTGATTTTGAAAAAAATGCTACCGCTTATCAGATTAAGAAGGGCATCGTGACGAGCAAGAACAAGATGAATGTGAAGCTGGCACGTAGCGGTGGATTTGCCTTGAGCCTGATAGAAGCTACACCGGAAAATATGGAAGGAGTGAAGAAATGGAAATAAGTTGATTGTTAGATACCATTTTTTATCATTGCTAAAACAAGAATGCCTCTGAAAACACTGAAACAGAAGATACTGTTAGTCCTCTTGCTATTTTGGCGCGAAAGGTGAATCATAAAGGAACGCTTTTTGTCGAGTTGCCATCCTCTGTTTGATGTGACGGGCACTTTCAATAATCCGGGACCGCTGGGCGGGTATCTTGTTGTGGGACTGGTTGTTGCTGTTTTATTGTATGCTTTCTCTTTTGAAAAGGAATACATGTTCTATCAGGCGGATTATTTCAGAAATCATCCTCAATTCGCTTTTCTGGATGTAGCTGACAACGTGACTTATCCCTATAATGAACTGTTGCATATTGCAGTGGAAACCGGAATGTGCGGGCTTGTATTGTTCCTGCTGGTGGTGTCACCGTTTGTCTTTTCTGATGAAAGGACATTGAAAGCCGCATTGGCTGCTTGGCTGATATTCGCCATGTTTTCATATCCGGTCAATGTGGTACCACTTATGATGGACTTTGCATTGTTCATAGAATTGCGTCGTGGCAAAACAGTGTCTGTTCTGGATATAAACAGAATTTTTTGTGGAATTGCTGTTGTTCCTCTTATGGGGTTATTGGCGGTGTGTGGCCATGTAATGTTGTTTTTAATGTGAAAAAAGAGTTGTACTTCGTTGGGTTCTACTTTAAACATGCGATTTTTATTCCACTCCATGCATCATCTTCTGTAATTTCTTTGAAAGCAGGAAG
>ERZ779888.2304-NODE-2304-length-16114-cov-6.721216_pt1 | contig 16114 bp, 11 predicted proteins | sample MGYA00511245_ERZ779888 | MGnify/ENA primary metagenome ERZ779888 (study PRJEB29588, sample SAMEA2155255) | human gut metagenome | biome: human gut; feature: human-associated habitat; material: faeces | place: Denmark | collected 2008/2010 ... | reverse complement strand
TCGCCGTCTCCCGACCATCTGCCGTCCCGGCCGCCGTTCCTTTGACCGCTCTGCGGTTTCTCCGGTGCTCCACCGCTTCTCCGATCACTGTTTCCGACCGCCCGTCATCCCCCCAACGCACCGCCGCTCCCCCGGCTTCTTTCCACTTTCCCGGCCGCCTGCCTTTCCCCGGCCGCTTGCCTTTTCCCGCTCGCTTGCCTTTCCCCGGCCGCTTGCTTTTTCCGCTCACTTGCCTTTCCCCGCCCGCTTGCCTTTCCCCGCCGCCTGCCTTTTCCCCGGCCGCTTGCCGCTCATACCTTGCGTTTAAAAGAGTTCTTCGCGGTCGTTTTTTAAAAGAGGGTGCAATCCGGTCTCTTTTTTGCGCGTTTTCGTACTGGTATTCACCCGCCAGAGCGGGTTATAATAAGGATAGTAAAAGCAGAAAACAAAGGAGGGTGCCCTCTTGAAAATTCTCAATTTCGGCTCGCTCAACCTGGACAAAGTTTACAGTGTCCCGCACATCACCGGCCCCGGCGAGACCAACCGCGCCGCCCGGCTGAACCTCTTTCCCGGCGGCAAAGGGCTCAACCAGTCCATCGCGCTGGCACGCGCCGGCGTGCAGGTCTTTCATGCCGGGTGCATCGGCGCGGACGGCGAGGAATTGCGCACCCTGCTGACGGAAAACGGCGTGGACACCCGCTATCTGAAAACGGTCCCCGGGCGCACGGGTCACGCCGTCATTCAGGTGGACGACGCGGGACAAAACGCCATTTTTGTCCTGCCCGGCAGCAACGCGTCCGTCACCCCCGAACAGATCCGCTCGGTGCTCTCCGATTTTTCGCCGGGCGACCTGTTGCTCCTGCAAAATGAGATCTCCTGCCTGCCGGAGCTGGTGGAGCTTGCCTTTGCCCGCGGCCTGCGGGTCTATCTCAACCCTTCCCCCTTCAACGAGGTCATCGGGAAACTGGATCTTTCCCATGTCAGTTGCCTCATTCTGAACGAAGTGGAGGCGGCCGCCTTTGTCGGCACGCGGGATATCGGCCGCTTTTTTGCCTTTATGAAAGAGTACTATCCGCACCTTGCGATTATGCTGACGCTGGGCGAACAGGGCTGTATCTACCGTCAGGAAGGAAAAGAGTACCGCCCCCCCGCCTTTGCGGTCCGGGCGGTGGACACCACCGCCGCCGGCGATACCTTCACCGGTTATTTCGTGGCGGCCGTGAGCCGCGGGCAGTCCCCGCAGGAAGCCCTTGCGCTGGCCAGCGCAGCCGCGGCGCTTGCCGTCACACAGCCGGGGGCGGCCGCCTCAATCCCGACCCGCGACAAGGTGCTCGCGGCATTGCCGACCCTGCCGTCCCGGTCGGTCGATAAACCGGACCGTGCCGTTTTCCTGCGGCAATATATAAGGGAAAATCCCGCCACCGCCTCCATCAACGATCTTTCCGAAAAGCTTCACTACAGCCCCCGCTACACCGGCAAATGGGTGCGCATCGTCACCGGGGAGTCTTTCACCACGCTCCTTGGCCGGACGCGCTGCGAGCTGGCCGCCTATGAGTTGGCCAACACCGACCGCCCCGTCCACGAAATTATCGCCGACATAGGCTATCAGAACGAAGGGCACTTCCGGAAGATGTTTTTTGCCGTCTATCACAAGACCCCGCTTGCCTATCGCAAGGTCGAACGGTCCGGAAAAAAATAAACAAAAGGCGGCAAAACGCGGTTTTGGCAAGAAATTCCGAAGTCTGCCGCCTTAAATTCCATTTTCAAAGATATTTTTTCCATTTTTTATGTTTAAAAATTATATTTTTTCATTTTTTTGATTTTTCTCTTGACAAGCGTCCGTCGATGTGGTATAATGCGCCCATCCATTCAAAACCGAATCGTACCGTAGGTAGAGGCGCGGTGTTTAAAAGTAGCACGAGCAAAGAAGGTTCCGCTTCCGTGTGAAAGGAAACACTGCCGAGGGTGTACGGCATGGAAACTGCCGTGCATGCCGGTATTGCGGAGAAGATCCGCCGTACTGCCACTTATTTTGTGGAGAGCTATCACTGGGCCAGTTTTTTTATTTGTCGCAGTGAATTCTTCGCTGCGATTTTTGTTTTGGGGAAATTCAGAAAAAGGGAGTACCCGAACATGAAAAAACTTCTCTCGCTTGCACTTGCTCTTCTGCTCACCCTTGGCACAGCCGCGTGCCTTGCTTCCTGTAAAAAGGAAGGGCGCGACATCAGCGGTGCCAAGAACCTGGCCGATCTGGCCGGCGCACGCATTGCCGCCCAGGCGGGCACCTTCCACGAGGATGCCCTGTCGCAGATTGAAAATGTACAGGGCTCCACCTACTCCGAGTTCGATGACATGCTCATCGCACTGCGCTCCGGCTCGATTGACGGCTACATCGCCGAAGAGCCGACGGCTCTCTCGGTCTGCTACAAGGATCAGACGCTCGACTACATTCATCTGAAGAACAATGATACCGGCTTCACCGCCACCGACGCCGACACGGCCATCGCCATCGGTTGTGCCAAGGGTTCGTCGCTGGTCGCCCGGATCAATACGGTTCTGGCCACCATCACCCAGGCAGAGCGCAGCTCGCTCATGGAAAAAGTCGTCGCCATCAGCGCCGGTGAAACCGTCACACTGCCTGCCGTTTCGGCCTCCAGCGGTTCAAACGGCACCCTCCGGGTCGCCATGGAATGCGCCTACGATCCCTTCAACTGGACACAGCGGGACAACAGCAACGATGCCGTTCCGATTTCGGGCCAGGGCAGCGAGGGGCTTTACGCCAATGGCTACGACGTTCAGATCGCCCGTCGCGTGACCGCAGCCCTGGACATGACGCTGGAAATCTACGCCGTGGAATGGGATAACCTCATTCTGGGCGTGAAGGCCGGCACGTATGATGCCATCATCGCCGGCATGTCCCCCACTGCCGAGCGCAGCGAAGAGATTGATTTCACCGATATCTATTACAGCTCCAACCTCGTTATCATCTACAAGAAACAGTAAACGGCTCCTGCCGTCCCCGAAAGGAAACAGATCATGACCTTTTTTAAGGATGTATGGAAAATCTTCACCGAACACGGCGACCTGCTCCTGCGCGGCGTGGGAAACACCCTGCTCATCGCCGTCATCGGCACGCTGGCGGGACTTCTGATCGGGTTGCTCATCGGCATCCTGCGCACCACGCCCTTTTCCCGGAAAAAGGCGCTCCGGGTGCTCCATAAGATCGCAGACGCCATCTGCTCGGTCTATATCGAGGTGTTCCGCGGCACACCGATGATGGTGCAGGCCATGGTCATCTACTGGGGTTATGCCTTTGCCAGCGGCGGGCAGACCCTGCCGCTCATCCCCTCCGGCATTTTCATCGTCTCCATCAACACCGGCGCTTACATGGCCGAGATCGTGCGCGGCGGCATCATTTCCATTGACAAGGGACAGTTCGAGGGCGCCCAGGCGCTCGGAATGAGCCATCTGCAGATTATGTGCCACATCGTTCTGCCGCAGGTCATCCGCAACATCCTGCCGTCGGTCAGCAACGAGTTTATCATCAACATCAAGGATACCTCGGTGCTCAATGTTATCGGCGTGACCGAACTTTATTTCTACGCCGGAAAAATCAAGCTCTTCAATCTGCAGATTTTCCAGACCTATTTCGTCGTATGCGTGCTGTATTTCATTCTGACCTTCAGCATTTCCCGCCTGCTCCGGCTGGCTGAGCGGAAATTGGATGGCAAGGAAAACTACACCATCTGCGGCTCACAGTCGGACTTCAATGCCGAAATTCATGTCCAGGAGGAAAGCCCGTCATGCCGATGATCGAACTGTCACACCTGCAAAAATCCTTCGGCGACCACGCCGTCCTTCATGACATTTCCTTTTCGGTGAACAAAGGGGATGTCATCAGCGTCATCGGCTCTTCCGGTTCGGGAAAAAGCACCGTGCTGCGGTGTATCAATCTGCTGGAAAAGCCGACCGGCGGGCAGATTTTCTTTCACGGTGCCGACATCACCGCCGGCGCCATGCCGTTGACCGAATACCGCGCCAAGGTCACCATGGTTTTTCAGAACTTCAATCTTTTCAATCATCTCAACGTGCTGAGCAACTGCACCATTGCCACCCGCCGCGTCCTGGGACTGCCGAAAGACGAGGCCGAGGCCAGAGCCAAAAAGTATCTCGCACGCGTCGGCATGGAGGCCTTTCAGAACGCCAAACCCCGCCAGCTTTCGGGTGGGCAGAAGCAGCGCGTAGCCATCGCTCGCGCCCTTTGCATGGAGCCGGAGGTCATCCTTTTTGACGAGCCGACCTCGGCACTGGATCCCGAAATGGTCGGAGAGGTGCTCTCGGTCATGCAGTCGCTGGCCGCAGACGGCATGACCATGATTGTGGTCACACACGAAATGGCCTTTGCCCGCGACGTCTCGCACCGCGTGCTTTTCATGGACGGCGGCTATATCGCCGAAGAAGGCACGCCCGCCGAAATTTTTGAAAATCCAAAGGAGCCCCGCACCCGCGCCTTCCTCTCGCGTTATTTTGCCAAATAACGGGCTTCACCCCTTCCGTGTCAACCGTTCCCGCGCCGTTCTTCCGGATTGCCGGACGAACGGCGTGCAGCCCTTGCTCTCCCGCGACAACCGGCTCCGCTTTTGCGCGGCCCTGTAAATCCCCGCCCCGGCAGTCCCGCGACTGCCGGGGCTTTTATGCTAAGTTTAATTCAAATAACGCACAAAAAAGATTCGTTCTTTTTCTTGACTTTTCTTCTCGTATGTGATATACTGCAAGTGCGACACAGTTGAATAATCAACCCAAGTTTATGTTTGGTAAAAACGTAGGCTTTGCTTTTTCATGTCTTGGGTTGATATGAACTGTGTCGCAACAGTAGCAAAACTGCGTTTTTCGGTGCGTGGTTTTGCCACGCACTTTTTTATACTTTAAGGAGAGTTTTATGAAAAAGCTACTGGTTCTATCGATTTTTTTAAGTATCTTTGTTCTGATTTTTTCTTCGTGTCTGGATTTGGGAGAATATGACGACTCATCAGAAGACAGTTCTGATACCGTCAAAATTGAAATGATAGATGTTCAGGGAAAGGTACTGGATGTAGCGAAAAGTGAACTGCAAGAAGCGGGATTTTCAAGAATTACTGCGAAGCCTGATTCCATTTGGGTTGATTCAAACTGGACCGTAATAGAGCAGAACATTGCCCCCGGAACTCTGATTGGAAAAAGAACATCTATTGTGTTGACCTGCGTAAAAACAGAAGACTATATTGATGTAACTATGCTTTCTGTAGTAGGCCTCACTGAGGAAAAAGCTACATCAAAATTAAAAGAGGCCGGATTTAATAATATATCTGTTGAATATTCCAAAACAATCACTCGCTCCAGAACCATCAATGATAAATCTCGTTATGAAGTTGTTTCTCAGAGCGTGAAAAGCGGAACAACCTTAAAATCTGGTGACAAAGTCACCCTGACCTGTGTCTTAAAAACCGTTACAATCAGCAACAACTCCGATTTTGCGGAATTAATGGCTATTACTGACCAAACTGATGCAGCAACAATCAGAAGCTATGCCAATTCACATTATGGCACTTTTATTGAATTTGACGGTTGCGTTGCTCTCATGATGAAACACCCAAATTACAAAACCCGATTCGATGTATGTTTGGCAGGAGTTGATTATACAGCATCCCGAGTCTATGGCCCTTTGTTTGCTTTTGAAAATGTCAACTATTATGATATGTATGTATCTGGTACTGACACTGTATCCGCAGGCATGGACTTCCATATTACTGCCGAAATTGTCGGCTTTAGCGAAGAAGGCAAATATATAATTCTTAAACCCATATCGCTGGTCGCACGGTAAGATAATAATAGAAATTAAAGTTGATATTCCTAACTGCATTTTAAATATCTTGAACCATTATACAATCAATTACTGCTTTCAAGAAACGAATTGACACACCGAAAAAACAAACCGGTTCCCGCCCCGGCAGTCCCGCGACTGCCGGGGCTTTCCGTTTTGCGCTTTCCCCGCCGTCCCGCGCGGCCGGAAGAAGGGCGGCTTACCGCAAAACCCGGTGAAATTCAAAATTTTCTCCCACCGCCCTTGCCTTTTCCTTTTTTCTGTGCTATACTGCAAAAAACGACTTGTTGCCAAAGCAAAGGAGACCGATATGGAAAAAAAGCGCGTTCTGATTTGCGAACTGCACCAGGAAAGCGACACTTTCAACCCCATTGTGATGGGACTTCCGGAATTTGAACACACCCGCTATGCCGAGGGCGCGGACTTTTTTGCGCGGATCGCCCCGCTCAAATGCGCCGCGCAGGGCATGAGGGAGGTGGTAGAGGCCTTCGGCGGAGAGGCTGTTCCCGGCATTTCGCTCTACGGCGAATCCGGCGGGCGCATCTCGGCGGAAGTTTACCGGTTCTTTCTTTCCCGCGTGGCCGACTATGTCCGGCAAAGCGGCAGACCGGACGGCGTTTTCTGCTCCATGCACGGCGCGACCTGCGCCGTGGGAACCGATGATGTCTGCGGCGATTTCTTCACCCGACTGCGCGCGATGGTGGGGGAGGACGCCGTGCTTTCCGCCTCTTTTGATCTGCACGGAAACATCACCGAACCGGTGCTCCGGAACCTTGATTTTGTCTGCGGCTATCAGACCTATCCGCACATGGACTTTTACGAAACCGGGCGGCGTGCCGCCACGCTCGGTATGCGGAAACTTTCGGGTGAAAAACTTTCCATGGCCTCGGTCATCCTCCCGGTCATGACTCCGCCCTCCGGCTTTACCACGCTGGAAGGTGCGTTCCGGGATGTGGTCGCCCTCGGTCACGAAGCGGTCAAATGCGGCGACCTGGCTGATTTCACGGTTTTCAATGTCCAGCCGTGGCTGGATGTGGCGGATATCGGCAGCACCGTCATTGCCGTCGGGCCGGACGCCGGAAAAGCCAAGGCCGCCGCCGACCGGATGGCCGCGCTCTTCTTTGAAAGAAAAGATGAAATGTGGCCGGATATGATGAGCATTGACGAGATTCTTGACCGTGCCGAGGATCCCGCCGTCCCCAAGCCCGTCATTCTGGCCGATGCCGCCGATTCGCCCAACGGCGGCGCGGTCGGGGACAGCGTTGCGCCCGCTCTGCGCGCCTTTGAGCGCGGCAGTCAGCTGAAACTGGGTATGTTTGTCAAGGACCCCGAGGCCGTGGAAGAAGCCTTCCGGGTCGGCGTGGGCAACAGCGCCGTTTTCACCATCGGCGGCAAATTCACCCCCGGAATGCCCGGCCCGCTCAAGGCAACCGGCCGCGTGCTCTCGCTCCATGACGGCGAATTTACCCAGGAAGGCCCGGCCAACCGCGGCCTTGTCCAGCAGATCGGCCGCGCCGCCGTGGTGCGTATCCGTCACATGGATCTGCTGCTTTGCGGCGCACCGCACGCCAGCGGCGACCCGCAGCTCCTTCGCCATTTCGGGATCGAGCCCACTCTTTACGATCTGATCGTGGTCAAGGCCAACACCTCTTTCCGCGTGCCCTATGGCAAATTCGCCGGTGAGATCTGCTTTGCCGACACCCCCGGCGCCGGCGCTTCCAACTTAAAGCGGTTGCCTTTTACCAGATTGCCGCACCCCTTTTACCCCTTCGACCTGCCGGCCGACTACCAAATCGAAAAGGCTCGGATCCGCCGGAAACCCTGACGGATTTTGCTCTTTGCCCCGCGCCGCCGATCCTGCCGCGCTCCGCAAAGAAAAGCCCGCGCCCGCCTCCTTCCCGCAAGAAGGAGGCAAGGCCGGGCTTTTTCATGTCAAAAGGTAAAACCGCACCCGTTTGGGGGGATTCGCCTTATTTTCTTCTTTCCAGTTCTTTTTCGTGCTTGTCGCAGATGGCGTTGATGCGCCCCGTGAGTGCCGCCAGTTCACGGCTCTTTACGCTGCGGCTCCGCTCGATCAATCCCATCAGGCGCATACCGGCGGTATAAAGCCTTGACCAGACGGCCGAGGTGCCGCGCTTGCGCTCGCTGTCCGTCCGGCTGACTTTTTTGCGACTGCCGACCTCCCGTTGTGCGCCCGTGAAGAGATCAAAGGAATCACCGCTATAGGGGGCGGTGGCTTCTATATTCAGCGTCTCTTTTATATCGGCGGCAAAGGCGTCGCACACTCCGTCCGCGCCGTGGTTGACAAAGATCTGCCGCGGCTTTCCCGGAATGGCGCGAAGCCACGCCATCAGCTCGTCCCGGTCGGCGTGCGCCGAGGTTCCCTCCAGCTTTTCAATCCGGGCCGATACCCGGATCTGCTCGCCGAAAAGCGTCACATAACGCGCCCCGTCCAGCAGTTTTCGCCCGATCGTCCCCTCCACCTGATAGCCGACGAAAAGCACCGTGGACTCCGGCCGCCAGAGATTATATTTGAGGTGGTGACGGATACGCCCCGCCTCGCACATACCGGAAGCCGACAGGATCACTTTGGGGGTGGGATCATAGTTGATCTGTTTGGACTGCTCGCTGGAAACCGACAGATGAAGCCCTTCAAACCCGATGGGGTTCACGCCGCGGTCCAACAATTCGTTGGTCTCTTTATCAAAGTAACTGCGCAGGGTGTCCTTATAAATATGCGTGGCTTCAATGGCCAGCGGGCTGTCCAGATAGACCGGGAAATCCGTCCGGGTCAGATGCTCTTCCTTGATCCGGCGGATGGCATAAAGCAGTTCCTGCGTGCGGCCGACCGCAAAAGAAGGGATGACCAGATTGCCGCCCTTTCCCAGCGTTTCGTCAATAAGAGTTGCCAGTTTAAACCGCCACTCGCCGCGCGCCCCCTCGTGCAGGCGGTTGCCGTAAGTGGATTCGATAATCACCATGTCGGCGCTGTCCGGCGGCACCGGGTCGCAAAGAAGCGGACGGTTTTGGGTGCCGATATCGCCCGAAAACACCACCGTCCGGCGCTCCCCGTTTTCGGTGAGCGTCAGGCGGATACTGGCCGAACCCAGCAGATGCCCCGCGTCGGTAAACACGGCGCGCACCCCGGGGCAGGGCTCGGCCTCTTCGCCGTAATCCACCGTGCAAAAATGCCCCATGAGCGCGTTGACATCCTCCAGCGTATAAAGCGGCGTGTAACCCTCCTCGCCGGAGCGCTTGGCGCGCCGGTCCTTCCAGACCGCCTCGGACTGCTGAATGTTGGCTGAATCCGCCAACATGATCGCGCAAAGATCCCGGGTGGCTCTGGTGGTGTAAACCGTGCCTGAAAACCCGTTTTTGGACAAAAGCGGCAGTTTGCCGGAATGGTCAATGTGCGCGTGCGTGAGAAAAACAAAATCAATATCGGCCGGCGGGAACGACAGTTCGCTGTTTTCATAAATGTCCGGGCCCTGTTCCATGCCGCAATCCACCAGAATCTTATATTTGCCGATTTCAAGCAGCGTGCAGGAGCCGGTCACTTCGTGCGCCGCCCCCAGAAAAGTGATTTTCATGTTCAGTCCCCCTTTGATCATTTCCTTTTTATTATAACCAAAAACAACGGCGCTGTCAACGGCCGCACCTTTTTCCGAAAAGAAAACTTGACATTTTGCGCGGAAAATGTTACACTATATTAAATAATGGGGGATTGTTTCCCCAACACATTCCTTTGGTAAAGGCCGCGCCGACACCAGCCAAGAAAGGAACCGATCATGAAAAAAGGCCTGTTTTTGCTCTTCCCGGCTCTGCTTTTTTCTTTGCTGTTTGTCTCCTGTAAACATACGCCCCCCGACAGCGACCCGGAAATCCGGACTTCCGTAAAGGTCTCGGCCGAAGAACTCGGCCTCATTCCCGAACGGATCCGGATCGCAAAGGACGCCTGCGTCCTTTCCCGCATCAAAGGTAACTGCGTGGAGGTGGACGCTTTCCGCGCGGGGAGCGCCACGATCACGGTGGAAAACCAATACGGCGAACAGGCCAGCATCTCGGTCACGGTGGAAGAGAACCTCAATACAAATTTCACCTGCACGCCTTTCAGGGCTCCGGAAAAATCGGTCAGTGTGCTCGCTTTCGGCGCCACTGCCGAGGATGTGATTTCCGACACCGCCGCTTTTCAGGCGGCCATCAACGCCATGAGCGGCGGCGGCACGGTCTATGTGCCGGCCGGCATTTACTATGTGGACGGGCTCATTCTGCGGGAGGGCGTGACCCTGCGGCTGTCCGGCAGTCTGGCAGATGCCCGGACCGGCTATGACGAAACCATCGAACGCGCCGTATCTCAGTCCCGGATAGCCATTCTGCGCACCGGCAAACAGTACGGATTCCTGTTTCTCAATACCGAAAAAGGCGGCTACTGCACCGATGGCGCTTCCAATTTTACTATCTCGGGCGGAATGCTGGACTGCCGTTCCTGGGCCAAATCCTTCGTCATCGCGTGCGCGGAAAATGTGGTGATTGAAAACTGCATCATCAAGGACACCCCCAACAATCACGCCATCCAGATCGACGGATGCCGGAATCTGACCATCCGGAATGTCATGTTCGCGGGCTATCACTATGACGGCGTGCTGACGCGCGAAACCATTCAGATCGAGCCCACCACCCCCGGCGCCATCAGCGCCAACCCGGAGACCTCTGCCGTCAAATGCGCGGACGGAGATTATCATTACAACGAAAACATCACCGTTACCGGCTGTTATTTCGGAAAAAGCGACGCCGAGGGGCCGCACCTGGTGGCCGTGGGGCATCACTCACAGGCCGGCGGCGTGACCTGCAACGGGTTTGAATTTTCGGAGAATGTGGTGGACAATCCGCTCTATTGCGGGCTGCATCTGGTCAACTTTGAAAACATCCGCATCACGGGCAACCGCTTCATCGCCAGCCGTTCCGCCCAGGCGCTCGGCACGGATTCCGCGCTCATCAGCCTGTATTTTATCAACAAGACCAAGCAGTATAAAACCGCCGACGGGCAGAAGATCGCCGTGTCCACCGCCGCGGAACAGGGCGGCATCCGCAACTGCGAAATCAGCAAAAACGAATTTGTCCTCCGGCACAAGACCACCATGCGGGCCCTTTGGGTCGCCCCCTCTTCCAACAGACCCGGGGCGGTTTTTGTCAGCGATCAGAACCGCGTGACGGCCTTTGGCGAAACGCCCTTCGCCTTCCGGGGTTTTGTGCCCGTCACCAACTACGCCGGCAATCTCACCTTCTCGGAAAACACCATCCTGGCGGAAGAGACCGCCTACAGCGATTATCATTCCTCGGTCTCGGGCGTTTACGGTTTTACCTGTGAAAACAACACCTTCAGCGGGCAGACCTATTCTCAGAACGACGAAAACCTCAGCGGTCTTCTCTCCGTTGACAATCAAAAAGGCGAATCGGAAAACTATCAGATCACCTGCGCCGCCGGCAGTACTTTCACGCTGAACGGCACGACCGTGGCCGGAGAAGCCGCCGCCAGAGTGAATCTTCTCTGCCAGGAAAACGGCCGCCTTGGCGCCAGCGTCCGCAACGGCGCGCTCACACTGGAAATCCGGCCGGACGAGGGCTTCGTCTTTGACGGGTTCTACACCGCCGCCGGAGAAAAAACCGAACTGCCCGCAACGCTTGCGCAAGATCTCTTCCTGTACCTTCGCTTCCGGCAAAAATAACACCCGGACGATGATCCGGCGCACATTTGTCAAAAGAAAATAAAAAAGAATACCGGGTAGATTGATTTCTACCCGGTATTTAGTTGTATAAGCCGCCACGACACTGAAAAACAATATCGTGTTCGGATTATACTGCAATGGTGACCCTTACGGGATATCGATCGCCCAAGGGCTGCGCCCTTGGGCCGCAAACCGGACTGAAAACATCTGCCTTCCTCTCCTTTTCCCCGGTTTGCCGGGTCGTTCCGCGAAAAGGATAGCAACAAGAAAAGCCCCCTTTCCGGGGGGCTTTTCTTGTTGGTGACCCTTACGGGATATCGATCGCCCAAGGGCTGCGCCCTTGGGCCGCAAACCGGACTGAAAACATCTGCCTTCCTCTCCTTTTCCCCGGTTTGCCGGGTCGTTCCGCGAAAAGGATAGCAACAAGAAAAGCCCCCTTTCCGGGGGGCTTTTCTTGTTGGTGACCCTTACGGGAATCGAACCCATGCCTTCGCCGTGAGAGGGCGACGTCTTAGCCGCTTGACTAAAGGGCCGTATGCAACGGAAAACCGCGCTACTTGGTTATTATAGCATAGCTTTTTCAAAAATGCAAGCCCTTTTTGTAAAATTATCGGATTTTTTCGCGCACGGGAAAAGGCTCCCGGCAAAAGCGGCCCAATATCCCTTTCATCCCGCGCCGCCGGCATTTTGCGCCGCGCAAAGCGCAGAGAGCGGGCAACCCTCGCAGCGCGGAGCGCGCGCCATACAGACATCCCGGCCAAACTGCACCAATCGGTGGCAAAGATCGCTTTGCTCGGCAGGTTCGGTCACGGCCGAAAGGATCCGCTCCACCTTCACGGGGTCTTTTTCTTTTTCCGGATAAAAGCCCAGCCGCCCGCAGATCCGGATGCAGTGCGTATCTGCCACAATAGCGGGCAGACCAAACAGATCGCCCCGCAACAGATTGGCAATTTTGCGTCCCACGCCCGGAAAACGCAGTAATTCCTCCATGTCCGAGGGCATCACGCCGCCGTATTCGCTCACCAGCATCCGGCTGGCATCCACAATATTCTGCGCCTTGACGCGAAACAGGCCGCAGGGGCGCACAATGGCCTCCACCTCCGGAAGATCGGCGGCGGCAAGGTCGGCGGCCGTTGGGTAGCGGGCAAACAGTTCCCGGCAGACAATATTGACCCGCGCGTCGGTGCACTGCGCCGAGAGCCGCCCCATCACCAGCAACCGGTAAGGGTCATTGCCGGATTCCAGCGCGCAGACCGCCGTGGGATAAACCGTTTTCAGCGCCGCCACCACTGCGGCCATGTGCGTTTTCGGTTCGCCCCATACGGCGTTTGGCATCGCTTTTTCGTTCATCTTTCCGCGCACCTCCCTGTGACCGCCCTCAGGCGATCCTCGCCTCCATTATAACATACCGCCCCCGGTTCGTCAAACCCCCCGCCGAAAATCAAATTGGAAATTTTTCACCGGAAGGTATTGACTTTCCCGAAAGGATTTGATATAATGTGTAGGTCAAGCAGGTTGACCTGCCCCCATTTCGGGATGTAGCGCAGTTGGTAGCGCGCCTGGTTTGGGACCAGGATGTCGCAGGTTCGAATCCTGTCATTCCGACCACCGGAAACGGAAAGGAATGTGGATTTGAACGCATTCCGCCTCGGAGGCGTAGCTCAGCTGGTCAGAGCGCACGGTTCACATCCGTGAGGTCATGGGTTCGAGCCCCCTCGTCTCCACCAACACAAAGGGACGGCAATCGCCGTCCCTTTTGTTAAATCGGAAAAGTGCTCCTCCCTTCGCGCTTCCAAATAAACCGCGCCGGCCCGTGACCGGAGTCAGCTCCGCCCGAACGCGAGGAAAGAAAGATCCCGCGCGGTTTGCTTCCTCTTGACGTTTTTCTGCGCATATGCTATTATAATATACAGAAGGGCTCCGGCGTTTGCTTTCCCGCGCGCCCCGCCCCGAATTTTACGAAAGGAGTTGGTTTTGTGGATCCGCTACCCCGATGTACAGCCGTTGAATCTTTTTTTCAGCCTGCAAATGAAAATTTCGTTTTGACGCTTGCGCGGTTTGCTCCGGTGCCCTTTTCGCTCCGGCTTTGAACCCGCGCGCTTTTTTAACGATATTTTCAGATTTGGAGGTTTTCTTTTTTTGTTATGAAACAACTGCTGTTACAGCTGATCCTTATTGCACTCAACGCATTCTTTGCGGCCACCGAGATCGCGGTCATCTCACTCAACGAGAAAAAAGTCCGCGCTCTGGCCGAGGAGGGCGATAAAAAAGCCCGGCGGATGCTCCGGATGATTGAGGAGCCCACCCGCTTTCTTTCCACCATTCAGATCGGCATCACGCTGGCCGGATTTCTCGGTTCGGCCTTTGCCGCCGACAACTTTGCCGACCGCGTGGCGGGGTTCTTTGTCCGTCTTTTCCGCGTGGCGCCCGCCCACACGGGCGTGATACGCACGCTTTCGGTCATACTCGTCACACTGATTCTTTCCTACTTCACCCTGGTACTGGGCGAACTGGTGCCCAAGCGCGTGGCCATGAAACACAAGGAAAAGCTGGCCGGCGCGGTCTGCGGCGTCATCACTTTCCTTTCCCGCGTGCTCTCGCCCGCCATTTTCCTGCTTTCGGCCTCCACCAACGGCATTCTGCGCCTGTTCGGCATCAACCCGCACGAAAAAGAAGAAGCCGTGCGGGAGGAGGATATCGTGCTCATGCTGGATGCGGGCGCAGACGAGGGAACGATCGACCGCGATGACCTGACCTACATCAAAAATGTTTTCAATCTGGACCGCCTCACGGTCAGAGAGGTCATGACCCCCTGGAAATCGGCCGTGACCCTGCCGCTCGACGCCAGCGAATGCGACATTCTGCGCGTCATTGAAGAGGAAGAATTTTCCCGTATTCCGGTGCTTTCCGACGATGAACGGGTGCTGGGGATCCTGCACGCCAGAGATTATCTGGTCAGCCACGACAAGCCCGGATTTTCCCTGACAAAAATCCTGCGTCCGCCGGTTTTCGTGCCGGAGACCGTGCCGCTGGATACGCTTTTCAAAGAGATGCAGACCGCGCACAATCATCTGGTCGTGGCCGTGAGCGAATACGGCGAAACAGCGGGACTGGTCTCCATGGAAGACATTCTGGAAGAGATCGTGGGCGAAATCTGGGACGAACGGGACGAGGAAATCAGCGAAATTAAAGAAACCGAGCCGGGCGTGTTCCGGGTGCTGGCCACCGCGCCGGTTCAGACGGTTTTTGATTTCTTTTCGCTCCAGGAAGAGACCGAAGCCGCCACCGTCAACGGCTGGCTGACCGAAATGGCCGACCGCATCCCGGAGGTGGGCTTTTCCTTCACACGCGGTGACCTCACCTTTACCGTGACGGCCGCGGACGAGGTCATGACGCACGAGCTGACCGTCAAGAAAAGTTCCCCGCCGCCTGCTCCGGGCGAAAACTGAAAAAAGGACGGCGTCTGCCGTCCTTTTTTATGCGCCGGAAAGTCGCCGGGCCGCGTTCACTCCCCCGCGCCGCCCTTCCATTTGGTCTGGCGGAAGTTGCCGATGGTTTCATCCACCGTTTCCACAAAGGCGAAAGTGCCGGGATAGGCCTTCAGGATCTTTTCAAAATCCACCAGCTGGTGTTTGTTGACAATGCAGATCATCACATCCCGCCCCTCGCCGGTATAGCAACCGTAACCCTGTACGCGGGTGGCGGAATGGTGCAGATGCTCCACAATATCGCGCTCGATCTCGGCGGCGTGCCGCGTGATGATGATAAACTTGCTGGCCTGCTTTTGCCCGCGCATGATGCGGTTGCCGGTAAAACTGGAAATAAAACAATAAAGCAGGCAAAGGCACGCGGGTTTGTAATCATAGACCGTCACGCCGTTTTGCACCTCGGCATAGACGAAATAACTGGCAAAAGCCACCACCGCGTTAAAGGCAAAAGTGATCCAGAAAAAATTCAGCATGGGGCGGATCTTGGAAACATAGCGCGAAAAAACATCCACGCCGCCGGTCGAGCCGTTCATCCGGAAAAGAAAACCGTAACAAAGCCCACTGATCAACCCCGAAATAATGACCGGATAGATGGTGTCCACGCCGCCGGCATAATATTTGAATCGCTCCAGATCCATATTCTGAAAGAACAGGTAAAAAAGCGAATAGCAAAGCGAGAAAACCGAGGTCTTGGCGGCAAAATCGCGGTCAATGCAAAGAAACGCAAACACGCAAAGCGGCACATTGATGATGAGCGAGAGATAGGCCACGCTGAACCCCAGTTTGTACTGCACCATTACGGCAATGCCGCTGACGCCGGACGGGGCAAAATGATTGGGCACGATAAAAAGTATATAGCTGAGCGCAAAAAGCGCCGCGAAAAAAATCACAGGCAGATAGGCAAAAAGAAGCTGACACAACCGTTTTCCCTTTTCCATTTATATTTCCTTCCCTCATTTTCAGACGCTGACCCAAAAGGCCGCACTTATTGTAACACAAGCGCGGCAAAAAGAAAACCCTTTTTGATTTTTTCGCAATACTTTTTTATTCCGGCAAAAGGC
>ERZ779888.2295-NODE-2295-length-16161-cov-24.379362_pt1 | contig 16161 bp, 27 predicted proteins | sample MGYA00511245_ERZ779888 | MGnify/ENA primary metagenome ERZ779888 (study PRJEB29588, sample SAMEA2155255) | human gut metagenome | biome: human gut; feature: human-associated habitat; material: faeces | place: Denmark | collected 2008/2010 ... | reverse complement strand
TAATTATTATAGATATATAAAAGAAATAAAGAAAAGAAAAAATAAAAAAGAAAAGAAAGAAAGAAAAGGAGATAAAAAATGAATGAGCAAAATGTAAAATTAAAAGTAATAAATATTGGTGTTTGTAATGGTAGGCACGATTTACCTTGTAGTGAATTTGTGTTTGATAAAATTGAAGACCCTACAAATGTTGCTGAATTAGAAGAAAGAGCATATTCTGTTTTGGCTGATAAACACAATTGTGTGGCTGACACTTATTATACGCGTGTAAATATTTATATTACAGGCTTGACTGTTGCTACTCTTGCAATAGAAAACGCATTAATTCATTTAGAACGGCAAGGCTATTTGAAAGATACTGCTGTTTATTTTATGCATTATAACAAAGACACTAATTCATATTACGAACAAAAGCGTTATTCATTTTTTAGTTAGCATTTAAAGTGCTGTTTTTAGAAAATCGTGTTATACTAGAGACGAAAAGAAAAAATAGGAAGGAGTTTCAAATGTTAGATAGAAATTTTAATCCACAAGAATTTACTTTAATTGATACATTTTTTCGTTATTGTAAGATTGAACGACAACGGAGTGAAAAAACAATTAAAGACTACTCAAGCATTTTGCAAAAATTTTGCGATGTGCTTAATATAACACATAACGAGCAGTTAATAAATTTAACTAATAATAACGTATTAACCTACCTTGAATATTTAGACGCCCAAAAATACAAAGCGTCTAGCAAAAATCAAAAAATTATGTGTTTAAAATCTTTTTATCATTTCTTAGAAGATTATGAGTACATAACAAAAAATCCTTTCAAAAGAATAAGAGCGTTTCAAGATAAGGAGTTCCACGAAACAACTTATTTAACTGAAGAAGAGGCAAAAAGATTTATTTGTGCTTGCAAAAATATTCGAGATAAAGCGATTTTTACTACATTTTTAACAATGGGTTTGCGACTTGCAGAATTGATTAATATAAAAATGCAAGATGTCGTTATAACAGAAGAAGAAAGCTACATAATAAGTCGTGTAAAAGGTGCAAAAATGCAAAAGAAATTTATTCCTAATGCGACTTTAGATGTAATTCAAGAATACATAACAACTTTTAGGAATAAAATTCCTAATTGCAAATATGATAATTTATTTATCTCTAATAGTGGAAAACCTATGAATAGAATTGCATTAACTAATTCAAGTAAGGTTATTGCTAAACGTGCAGGAATAACAAAAAATATACATCCACACAGTTTTAGGCACAGTTTTGCGTCTATTCAGTTAGAAAAAGGAGCAAGTCTAAAAGAAGTACAAATGCATTTAGGACACGCACAACTTGCAACAACGGCAAACATTTATACACATATTAGAGATAATAAACTTAATGAAGGTATAAATAAATTTAATTTTAATTTAAGTTAGTTAGTTAGGAGGTTATTATGGGAAGAAAGAAAGAACAAGAACAGAGCGTTCAAGTAAAAACTATTAAAAAGAAAAATGTTTCGACTACTATTATTAAAGAAGTTGATGTAGAAGAAATGAATAAACACAAAGAAAAAGTAAAAACATATCCTAAAAGAGAGATTTGCGGTGATTGTTTTTATAACGGTTATTGCAATAACAATGCGAAAACTTGTATGTTTAATAACATACCAAAAGTGGAAGAGGAGGAATAAATGAAACTGATTATTGGATTAGCAGTAATTTTAATTGTAAGTTGGCTTTTAACTACATATGATAAAATGGTTGATGAAGAGATAAAATGGCAAGAAAGGAATAAGTCGTGGAACCATTGGACGCCAAGAAGACCATTTATTAGTAAAAAACAAGCAGAGGAGTTGGCAAAAATTGATGCGAAAAGAAAAAGAAACTATTAGCAAGACTAAAGCCGATAAATTTTTAGAATTATCACTTGCAATAGCCGATTTATATGTACGTAAAAATAGTGATTATGGCGATAGTTTTGGTATAAGCGTACAAAAATACGGTTTAATCTCGGCGTTAACACGCATTAGTGATAAGTTTAACAGATTGGAAAGTTTAATTTTAAACAAAAATAGATTAGTAGAAGATGAAAAACTAACCGATACATTATTAGATTTAGCAAGTTATTGTATTATGACTTGTATAGAACTGCAAGAAAAAGAAAAGGAGAAATAATTATGAAAAAAGGAGTAAGATTATGTTTGAAAAAGTAAGCCCTTTACACCCAGATAAAGTCGCCGATAGGATAGCAGGTAAATTAGTTGACTTAGCTTATTTTATTGCAGCAAAAAAAGGAAGCAAGCCTAAAATAGCAGTAGAAGTTTTAATAGGACACGGAAAATGTACTATTGTAAGTGAAACATCAGAACATTTGCCTATTAAAATGGTAAAATGGATTGCAAGAAGAATTGCACAAGAAAAAGTCAAAGTAGAATATAGAGAATTTAAGCAAGATATTCATTTGGCAAAAAATCAAGAAGAAGAGATACGTTGTGGAGACAATGGTATTTTTAAAGGGGCACCCTTAACAGAAGAAGAAAGACGGTTGTCTCTAGCAGCTCAAAATATTTATAACAGTTATCCAAGTGATGGAAAGTATATTAGTGATATAGGAAGGTCGGTTTTGCAAGACTATTATATTATTTGCCAAAGTAAAGTAGACGAACAAGACTATCCTATTTTAAAAAATATTATAACTGCTGTTTCTAAATATCCTATTCCTCAAATCAAAATTAATCCATTAGGGTATTGGACGGGCGGTATAAATGTAGATACGGGTTGTACTAATAGAAAATTAGGTAGTGATATGGGAAGTAGCGTTACGGGCGGTGGCTTACACGGGAAAGACCTTTCAAAAGCCGATGTAAGTTGTAATATTTTCGCTTTTTTAAAAGCACAAAATATTGGTAAAAAAGTAGAAGTATATTGTGCTATTGGTGATACTGAAGTAAAAGTGTTCGTTGATGGAAAATTTGAACAATATATTCCTTATAAAGAGATTGTAGCCCTTGCTCAAGAATATATTGACTTAGTTGGCGGATTTGAACGTTTTGCTAGATGGGGGCTATTAAATAATTTACATTATTATATTTTAGATACACTAAAGAAAAACGAATTATTCAAGACAATATTAAAGGAGTGTTACAGAAATGAATAATAATATATCACAGTGTAGTGAGAAGAAATATTCTCGCTATAAAATTACGAAGCCTATTCGTTTAATTCAATTATTTTCTGGAATAGGGGCTCAAGCAAAATCACTTGAAAATTTACACGCAAATTTCGAGCATTATAAAGTTTGCGAAATTGATAAATATGCACTTGCAAGCTATAACGCAATTCACAATACTAATTTTAAAGTTAGTGATATAAAACAACTACACGCTAGTGATTTAGAAATAGTTGACACAAATAAATATGAATACATTTTAACATATTCATTCCCTTGCCAAAGTTTGTCGTTAGCAGGGAAACAAGAAGGGATGGACGAAAATTCTAACACCGCAAGTAGTTTGTTATGGGAAGTTAAAAGAATATTAAGTGAGTGTAAAGAACTACCACAAATACTTTTAATGGAAAATGTACCACAAGTACATTCAAAAAAGAACATTGATAATTTTGAAAAATGGCAAAAATTTTTAACAAGTTTAGGCTATAAAAATTATTGGCAAGACTTAAATGCAAAAGATTATGGAATACCACAAAATAGAAATCGTTGCTTTATGATAAGTATTTTAAATAGTGAAGATATTTACTCTTTCCCCGAAAAAGAAGAATTAAAATTAAGATTAAAAGATATGCTTGAGGAAGAAGTCGAAGAAAAATATTATTTAAGTGATGTTGCTATTTCAAAAATTGTTAATTGGAAAGCACACCAAAAGCCTTTTGAGAGGGTGTTAGGCGAAGAAAGCACCTCCCCGTGCATTACCGCACGGGGAGCGGGAGAAGACCATAGTGGAATGATTCTATTCTCTGATACTTTAAAAACTACAAGCAATTTACAAAACGAATGTTTGCAAATAAGAGAAAATATTTTGAAAGAAAAATCACTATTTACTAAGACACAAGCAAAAATGATAAATAAAAATGGTGATGTAAAACGATATATAAATTCTAATATTGTTGACAAGTTTAATGAAGGTCAATGTGCTAATATTTCATTTCCTAATGGCTACAATAAGGCTTGTAGGGTACACGATGAATGCCCTGCTATAAATGTTACAACTACTCAAAATAGTTTTATAGTCAAAAATAATTTACGTATTCGTAAACTTACACCAAAAGAATGTTTTAGACTTATGGGCTTTAGTGATGAAGATTTTGATAAAGCAAGTAAATTTAATTCACCCACTCAACTTTACAAACAAGCTGGAAATAGTATTGTTGTAAACGTATTAATGGCAATATTTAAAGAATTATTATAAGGAAGATAAATAAAATAAAAGGAGATTAAAATGAATAAGAATACCCCAATATCTCCCTCTACAATGGTAGGTAGGGGGGGGGTATTCCGACAATGAAATTTTATTACTTGATAGAATTGATAAAATTCAAGCGATAAATAAACAATATAATCTTTTAGACAATGCTTATATCTCTTTCAGTGGTGGCAAAGATAGTACAGTTTTACACCACTTAATAGATTTAGCATTACCGAATAATAAAATACCTAGAGTATATATAAATACTGGCATTGAATATAAAAGCATTGTAAATTTTGTAAAAGAATTAGCAAAGCAAGACGACCGCATTATCGTAGTAAATAGTGGTGTGAATATAAAACAAATGTTAGAAGACAAAGGTTATCCGTTTAAATCGAAAGAGCATAGTTTAAAAATAGGTGAGTGGCAAAAGGGTTCACGAGCTAAAAGCATTGTAAAATATAAAGAGGGCATTAATTTTGCGTGTCCGAAAATTTTGCAATACCAATTTGAAGATAGTTTTAAACTAAAATTATCTAGTGAATGTTGCAATGAATTAAAAAAGAAGCCTATTAAAAAATGGCAAAAAGAAAATCATAGAACTATTTCAATTACTGGAATGAGAAGAGCGGAAGGCGGACAAAGAAGTAATATAAATTGTATTGTTACGGCAAAAGAAGGTACTTTACTCAAATTTCACCCTTTAAGTGTAGTAAATGATAGTTTTGAAGAATGGTTTATAAATGAATATAATATAAAATTATGCGAACTTTATTACGAGCCATACAATTTTATTCGCACTGGTTGTAAAGGTTGTCCTTATGCAATAGAATTACAACGTGAATTAGATGTAATGGAAAAATTTCTTCCTAACGAACGTAAACAATGCGAGACTATTTGGAAACCAGTATATGATGAATATAGAAGAATAGGTTATCGTTTAAAAGAAAGGAAAAGAAAAAATGGAAAATTTGACAAAGCTAATTAGTAAGTTAGGCGGTTTAAAAACCGAAGAAGAAATAAAGCTATACAATTCTATTATACAAGAACTAAGTTCATCACTTTCCACGAGAGATATTCCTAAAAAAGTAAAGCAATATACCAAAGAAACTAGCTATCAGCATAATGAAACTTTTGGTATGTGCTTAAATTGTGGAGAAGATGGAATAGAGTATAATTCAAACTATTGTCCACATTGTGGTCAAAAACTAGAGTGGAATATAGAAAATGAAATTCGTGTTAATTACTTTAATGTAGAAAATGAATAAAGGAGAAGAAATTATGTCAGTAAAATCGTCATTTTTCTTTTCAAATTTGAAAGACAATTTGAAAAAAATTGAAGAAAAAGTAGCAGAGAATTATAAAATACAATTCATTGAACCTGAAAAGCGTTACTGTTACTTAGACGCTGTTAATCTAGATGTAGATTGTGAGTGGGAAGAATTTACTTCTCATTCTTTAGAGATGGTATGGCGATGTGGTACGGAAGATGGAACCTCCCGTACAATCAGTACTTATATCTCTATAAAATCTCTAATAAATGCTGATAATGTTTTTGATTTTATCACAGGTTTCGTAGATGGCTATATAAGCTGTCTAGAAATGAACGGTTGGAGTGAGTAAAGGAGTAAATAAATATGATAATTAAAAAGAAAATCAGAGATATTACTAAAGAAGAGTTCGAAATATGGAAAAATTATAATTGTAAAACATATGATTTACATTGTACCGGGTGTCCTTTTAGAGCGTCCGAATGTGGATTTGTTGGTTTAAGATTTCCTTGGTATGAGAGTAAAGAAATGTTTTCTGATAAATTTTTAAACCAAGAAATTAACATAACAGTGCCAGATATTTTAGACGATGCAGAAAAAAGATATTTATCTGCAGTAATTAGACCTTTTAGAAAGCGTGTAGATAGTATTATGAAAATATCTAACCCTTTAGGTTATGAAAAAGAATATATATTTATAAAATTAGATGAAGATTCTTTTTCTCTCCCTTATTTTACAGCAGGTACAATGTATCAAGGTATGGAGTTAGAGAGAGCATACACTTTAGAAGAATTAGGGTTGTAAAGAAATAAAAATATGAGAACTTATAGAGAAGACTTAAAAGAATGTCTTGATAGAAACGAAGGTCAAAATGAGTATTTATCAAGATTAATGGTAGCAAATACTGTAGATTGTTTTGATTTTACTAATAAAGAAGGGAAAAGCATCACATTATCCGAAGATGAATTTGAAATTGTATGCGATTTTATTATGAGATGTGGCAATTGGAGTATAGATGTAGACCTAGATGCAACTCCATTTAAGGCTTGTGTTGCTTTAAATAAGTACTTTCAAAAGTTTGGTTATAATATTCAAGATTTAATTAAAGGTAGCGAGCATTATGATGGTATTTCGGAGTATGTTAAAGATTTAATCTGATATAAAGGCGAACAGGGAAATCTTAAGGTAGGTTTTGAATTAATTTAAATGATATAATTAAACCATTTAGAGAAAAGGTGGTGAAGGAAGATAATTACATTCACACAATATAAAACCAACGAAAAAATATATAAGCGTTGGTTAAAACAATACAAAAAAGATTGGCGTAAAAGATGTAAAGAATGCAGATTTAAAAAATCTAATATGTGCTATTATTGCGAATTAGAACAAAACGAAAACAATTTTCGTATGTTAACAGAATTAAACTTAAAAGTTAAGAGGTAAATAATAATGAATAATAAAGATAATTATTGTATTGAAAAAAATCAGTCAATTAGAAGATTTGATGAAACAATATAACAAAAGTATGGAGAAATTAGCGAAAACAGAAAATAGGTTTATACACGCTTCTACTATTATAGTAAATCTAATCATTAATAAGCTAGAAGAAGGTAAGAACTACGCAATGGTAACTAGACAAGAAGTTGTTAATTATACAGACAAAATTGTATCTTATGTACTTGAAAAATCAAATATTAATTTAATAGTGCTTTGGATGTATTGGGACGATAGCCCATATGGTGATGACCTTAACGCATATGAATATTTAGAACTTGGTTATTCTGAATATTTTGAACGCAATCTTACTTCTGAACCTTTTATTAAAACAAAATATATAGACGAAGAAAAGTTAGAACATTTAAAGAGTTGGTTTAGGTGGGACTTACCATTTTATTTAATAGAAGCGTTTGGTGAAATTAGAAACTAGAAAGGAGTTAATTATGAATTTTAAAGAAGCGTACAAAGAAATGTTAAAAGGGAAGAAAGTTAGAAGACCTGGTTGGGGAGGTTATTGGTTTATTGAAGACAATAAAATTAAAATTCGTTTGAAAGACGGTAATATTAAATTTAATGCCTTTACTCAAGAAACTATAACTAATACTTTAGCAGAAGATTGGAAAGTCGTAAAAGAAAGTAAAGCTTGGGAACCTAAAGAACGTGAGCCTTATTATTATGTTGATAGTGATGGTAAAGTATTGGGAGACTACAACTCAAATCATCGAGTAGATGAAGATAGAATTAATTTAAGTAATTGCTTTAAAACTAAAGAACAAGCCGAACATATGGTTGAAAAGTTAAAAGTAATTAATGAGTTGAAAAACTTTGCTTTAGAGAATAATGAAGAAGAAATTGATTGGAATAATTTAAGTCAAAGAAAATATGTGATTATATATGACCCCGAAGACCAAAATGTAGATGTTTATTGTTATTGGCGTACACAATATATTCCTTTCAATATTCATTTTACATCTGAAAAAATAGCACAAAAAGCTATTGAAACTATCGGTGTAGATAGAATTAAAAAATATTACTTTGATGTGAAAGAGTAATTGGAAGTGTAATAATGAAAACAATATTGATTATAGGAGTTATATTATTTAGTTTAAACATATTAGCTGATATCATTGTAGGTATCTGTAAATTATTAGGTTTAGATGAGTTTGACAATTGCCATATCACTCTTATAACTGATGTTTTTTGGCTAATGCTTTGTATTGCTTTATTAAAGCAAATATAATAAGGGAGGAGAAAATCAATGACAAATGTAGATAATTTAGAATGTTTAAATACAAGACAACAAGTTTTAGCACGTGTGTTGTTAGACCAACCTACGTGGATAAAACGTAGAGAACTTTTGCAAATACCTATCATAGCAACTACTTATGAAGTAGAAGTTAATAAAGATATTTATTTCTCAAGAGCAGCTAGATTATTAACTAGCGACTTACAACAATTAAATAATAATACTGAATTTCCTTATGTGATTATTCAAAATTCATATAATGGAATTAAAATTTACAGAAATACTAAAGAAGATTTTGATTATTTAAAGAAAGAATATATTAAATTAGTAAAAGGGTTAGCCCGTTATAATACTAAAATTGAAAAAATTCAAAATAGTAATTTACAAAAATTAGATTTAGTGTTTGCTAGTGAGTGATATTATGGAAGATGTATCACAAATGTTATACACTTTATACAAGAAGCCAGCTAAAAATTATACTAAAGAAGACATTTCATTCTTAAAGGCAAATGACGCCGATTTTCTAGCGAGTAAGATTATGGACTATGCTAAAGGTTTCTTAGCAACAAACAACGAATTTTATACCTTATTTGACGATATTTTGAATGGCTTAACATTTTATGCTTGGCAAGAAGTAGATAAATTTAATCACCAAAGAAGCAGTTTTTCTACTTGGGTATATATGGTGTTTAGAGCTTTTATTGACCACGAAAAGAGATTTGTTTTTGCTCAAAAGAGAAACACTAATAATACTGTAAATGTTGAGTTTGGAGAAGAAAGAATAGAAAAATTCTTATTAAATAACGGGGCTTACAAGTATAAAGTAAAAGAAGATAAACATATTAAAGCTGACGAACTTATTCCTACTATTCTAAAAGAAATAGAACAAAGAACTGAAGAAGATATTCGTTACCAATATTTATATTATTGGTTGCAAGGTGAATCTATTATGCAATTATTACAAAGATTTCCTACTGCTATAAACGGTACACCAAATAAATTTGATAAGATAAGAAGAAGAATTGTTCAAGTCATAAGAGAAATTCGTAAGCGATATGATATTGAATGTGATAGCGATGTTGACTTTCGTTTATGGAATTTACACAAAGAATAATTTTAAAAAAAAGAATAAAAAAATAAGTAATAAAGTGTCTATTTTAAAAATTTTGTGTTATACTAATAGTGTTAAAAATAACAAAAGGCAAAATGAGTGCATTACCGAAATTAGTTTTCATATTTCCTTTCATATTTTCTCTTATTTTCGTTGTTTTGCAACTTTTACCTCTTTATTTAGTCTAATTTATCACACTCCTTTCTAATCATAGGTAGTGCATTCATTTTGCTTTTTGTTATTGAAACAATAAATAAAATATAAAAAGGAGAATAAAAATAAATTATTATGGCAAAAAAGATTAAAATTTATTTTGACGACTGGCGTGAATATATCAATATTCAAGAACGCCGTAATCGTAATAAAACAACTAAAACTTTAAGCGAATTAACTAAAGGTGATGTAATAGAAGTACCGTGGGAACATTATAATTCTGACGGAACAACTTATGTGACTATAAATAAATTTATGTTATTAGAACCCGTTAAAGTAGAAAGCATCCATTCCAAACTCAACCCACCTAAAGCATTATGTAAATTAAGTGTAGTTGATTTGACTGATATAACAAAGGGAATATCTCCCGAAGAAGAATATCAAGTATATAAAGATATGAAAATTTATCACGTACTAGAAGGCTACAAAGCTTTTGATATTAGCAATAAAGATTTAACAATAGAAGAAGCCTATAATGATATTACTGTCAATGTACTTGACCACCGTGTGTTTTCTACTCTCCCCGTAAAGGAAGAAGAAAAATAAAAAAATAAATAAATAGAAAGGAGAAAGATTATGCAAAATCAACAAACAAACAAACCAAAAAAACTTCCGTTAAGTTATGCTAATTTTAATGCTTGTGGTATATTTAATTTAGCAGGTAGAACGCAAGAAGAAAAACTAGCAAACTTTACAAAAATGTTCCAAATTAATGCAAAAAGTAGCAATGATAAATTTTATTCACAAATGACTATTTCACTTAATTGTGGTAAAGATAGATTATCTTTCGCTCAATTAAAAGGTTACGCTGACCAAGGTAAAGAAAAAGGTTTTTATGTTCATAATAAAAATAACTTTGCTGACGCTTGGTGGATAGATTATCAAGACCGTGCTTTTGAACCTGCATTAGAAGATGTTTCGCCAAGAGATTATATTTTAGTGGGGCTTGAAAGAGCGACTAATGCGGAAGGTCATACTTATACTATTTATAAGCGTTTCTTAAGTGCTTATGACGCTGTAAATTATATTTATGAACATATCAAAGATAAAATGGAACTTAAAATTAGTGGTGATATTACTTACACTGTGGGTAAGAATGGTGAGATTTATGAGAATAAAAGTATTAAGAAAATAATTCTTGCTTATAATAATGAGAATGAAGGACAAAAAGAACATTATTGTACTTTTAGCGAACGTGTTTTCTGTACTGCTCAAACTTTCTCACAAGCCGAAAAGGGTGGTTATTATGAATTACCTGTTTACTCTAATGTGAATGTTCGCAATGCCCAAACTAATACATATGAAACTGTTTCTATCCCACACAAGTTATATGTTTCACTTATAGAACTTCCTAAATGGGAACAAATAAAGAAAATTTTCTTTAATATTACAAGCCCTACGCAAGTATGGACAATTGATGTGAATGGTCATTATTCTTATTCCGTAGAAACAGAAGAAGTGAATATTGAAGAATATTTAGATGTTGAAAAATACCCACAATGGGCTCAACTTATTCAAGGTTATCAAGTAGGTATTATTCCTCGTAGTGATTTAGAGAGAGCTGTATCTTCCAATAAAGCCGTAGAACTTAAACTTTTCTCACAAGTTAGACTTATTAAGAACCCACAAGGGGAAGGTGAAGTAATGGCTATTGAAAAAGATAAACTTACTGTTGGTGATTTGAATATTGTAGACACTACACCAAAAACACCGACTAAACAAATTGTAAATGAAGAAGTCGCAAATACTTTTAAAAAAGCTTCACCATTTGCTAGTATTGGCAAGGCAAAACCTACACCAATGTCAGTCGATGAAAGTGTGCCAACACATCTAGTAACTCCTTCAATTACAACTACACACCCAACAGTACCTAATGTAGTGACTACTATACCTTCTAACACTAATAATTTAGGCGAAAATGTGGTAGACGAAGAAGATTATCAAGCATTTTTAGAAATGATGAACGGTAAATAATAGAAAGGAGAAATAAATTATGCCAGTTAAAAAAACCGAAATAAAAAATGAAGTAAATGGAATGGCAGAAGTAGGTCAAGAAACTCAAGCAAAAGAAGCTGAATTAAATAAATTCTTTGTGCCTAGTGTGAACATTACATTTAATAAAGAACCTAAGTCTTTACTTGCGAAAATTCAACGTATAAGAGTAGAACTCTTAACATATGATTTAAAACCAAGTGGTGAAAACAAATTTGCGAAATTTAGTTATTTTGCATTAAAAGATTTCATTCCGACTTTAAATTACTTAATGGACAAGTACGGCGTAACATCTGCGTTTAATCTTACTAATGAAATTGCAACTTTAGATATTATTGATGTAGAAAACCCTAATGACAAAATTACGTTTGCTACACCAGTAGCCGACGCTGAGGTAAAAGGTTGTACAGCTGTTCAAAATCTAGGAAGCATTCATACATATTTAAAGCGTTATTTATATCTTAACGCATTTGAAATTAGTGAGAATGATGTATTAGATACTTTAGTAGGCGATGTTAGTTTAAAAGACGCTAGTGCAACAAAGCTAGCAAAACAACAAAGTATTAAAGAAAATGCAACACCTAATACCTCTACACGTGTTAACCCATTTGCTCCTACATCTACAGCACCTAACCCTTTAGGCGAAACTTCAACTGTGCCAACACCACAAGTTGAAAAGCCAATAGAAAATCCCGTAGAAGTATGGAAACAAGAAATTAGAAATGCTGTGACAAAAAGAACAAGCCACGCAAAAGAAATCACTGAATTTATTAAAAACCAAGGGTTAAAAATTAGTTTAGTAGATTTAGCGACGGAAGACCAATATAAAGCAATAATTAGTTTTATCAACACTATTGCTACTGATATTTAGTAAATATAAACAAAAATTAATGGGAGAAAGGAGATAATGTATGCCAAAAAAAAGTGAGAAAAGTACTAATTCGGAACAAAAAATATGGGAAGATATATTCTCATATATAAAAAGAAATATCTTTAATTACACCGAAGAACAAAAACTTTCTAAATTTTTAGTAATGCGAGTTAAAGGCTTGGCTTACGGGCAACATTATCTCCGTAAACCTACTAAAAATCACCCCGAACCTATTAAGCAAATATATTCAGCCGAAGCCGTGTATTGGACATTAGTCAGTTGTACTCCTGCTATCTTAAAAACTTTTAATAACGCAAAAGATGAAAATCACAAAGTGAATTTATTATGTTATATTGCCGAGCAACATATAAATGAAATTAGTGACCGTTGCAAAAATTTAAGAAAAAATGCTGAAAAGGTAGAAGAATTACAAACTAATAATTTAGAAAATACATCAAATACTTTGTGCTATAAAACAAAAACTAAAAAGAAGAACCCCCTTATAGAGGAATTTGACACTCTATGGGGAAGTAAGTAAGAATAAGGAAGGTGATAATAAATGGAGAATTACACAACTCAAGACACTACGAGTGAACTTGAGAGAGTACAACAAAAATTATATGATAATAAAAACATTAGTGAAAGTTATATTGTCGGTTGTCTTTATAAAGACCCTGACCTTATGTTAGATTATGATAATTTAACTTTAGAAGATTTTAGAATAAATAAATGGAAAGTTTATTTTGAAATTATAAAAGGTATGAAGAATGAAAAGTTTGAACACATAGACGAACTTGAAATTAATTTATACCTTGAAAAACATTTAAAGTTAAAAGAAGTTTATGATAACACAGGGGGTTGGGAAACTATACAACTTCTTGCTAATGAATATGTCAACCCAGACAACATTGAAAGTTATATAGATAACAATAATAAATGGGAAGCATTGTATCGTAAAATGGAAAGTGGTCAATATATTAGTGAAAAGCAACTCGCCTCCTTTACAGATTTGACTTACGACCAAATATATGATTACTTCGATTATTGCAATAATAATGCTTTTGTCAAAGCAAGCAATAACTTGAAAGGTTATGACCTTGCTGATAACATTGATGAAACTATTCAAAAACTTTTCAATGATGAAATGGTTGGCTTGCCTTATTATAATATGCCCTTTCTTACTCAACTTACTAATGGTTGTTCACTTGGTGATATTACGGGACTAGGAGCTCCTACGGGTGTAGGTAAATCTACTTTTATGCGTAATGTATATATTACTTCACTTATAAACTATGGTGAACCTGCTGTAATATTTATCAATGAAGAAAGTTGCCAAAAGTGGCAAATAGAATTTATTGCTTGGGTGGTAAATAATATCTTTAAAAAAGAATTACCTAAAGCAAAAATGAAATATGGGTCGGCGTTAACTCAAGAACAAAAAAACTTAATTCTTCAAGCTGGGGAATGGTTAAAACAAATGAAACAAAATCATTTAATTACCATTGTTCCCGTTGATGTGTTTAATTGTAAAGAAGTTATACGTAAAATAAAACAATATGCTAGTAAAGGAATAAAATACTTTGCGATAGATACTTTTAAAGAAGACGGAACAGAATTCCAAGATAATGAATGGGAATTATTACGTAAGAATATGACAAATATTTATGATGTAATTAAGCCCGAGAATAAAAATTTACATATCTTTTGTACCTTGCAACTTCGTACTTCAGATGTAAGACAACGCTATTTAACTAAAGACAATACTGCTGGTAGTAAAGCAATGGCGAATGTTATGAGCGTTTATCTTATGATACGTAGAATGTTTGACGATGAAAAACCGTTAGAAAACCCTGCGTTGCAAGAAGGGAAAGCGTTAGCCGATATTAAGGCTGACGCTGGGTATAAACGAAATAAAAATGAATTAGATGTGGTCACTTTAATTGACGATAAGCATATTGTTCCCGTTGCTATTGACCCACAAAAAGATTACCTTTTAGTTTTTATTGTAAAAAATAGAAATGGTGAAGCTGAAAAAAGACAAATAGTAATAGAGGCGGATTATTCTAGGAATATTTTTAAAGAAGTAGGTTATACTTCTGTACCATTTAATTAGGAAGGAGTTTATATATGAATAGATGTGAATTTTGTACAGCATACAACCCACGTAGTAAATCTCAAGTGTGCGACGAGTGGTCACTAGGTGGCAGTACTTACCAAGCAAGACGAGAAGATTATTGTGCTGAGGCTTTAAAAAGAATGTTGCAATATGAACAAATAAAGTCATTAAACAAAAACACTACAACTGTTAACAAAAATATTAACAAAGAATACACAAGGAAATATTAATTATGGGAATAATTCAAAGTGAAAAATTCCCTAACATAAAAGTTGAAATGATTAATTCTCCTAGTGAACAGACTTGGTTATGGGTGAAAGAATGTACTTTAAACACTGTTGGTAAGAAATTAAAATCTTCTACTAATTCAGTAGATTTTGAATGGAAGAAGAAATTACTTTCTTGTGAACACAGCCCTATTAGAGAATTATGGTTTGGTTTTAGGCTTAATATTCCTTATTGGGTAAGCGTGCATTTAGTAAGACATCACGTAGGTGTTAATCATTATGTTCAAACGCAAAGAAACGACCGACAAACAAAATATGATAGAAGTTTAGCACCACAAGGAGAAACTGTTTCGCATATAATATCTCTTAACGCACAAGCCTTAATGCAACTTGCACATAAGCGTTTGTGCCTGCAAGCAAGCCCTGAAACAAGAGAAGTTGTAAGGCTAATGTGCAACGAAGTAATTAAACAGTACCCTGAATTTAAAGGGCTACTTGTACCACTATGTGTTTATAGAAATGGTAGATGTACGGAAATGTTTCCTTGTGGTAAAGCAAAAACACAATTTTCAACTTATGAGGAAGAAGAATAATAAAAATGACATTTAAAGAAGCTTTAGATAAAATGGAACAAGGTTGTAAAATGACCTTGCCAGAAAATAAATTTTATATATGTTTAGTCAATGGAAAAATTAGAATACAATTCCCAGATAAACCTTATTTTATTAGTAATTTCTTTGACGAAGAATTTGTGAGACAATGTGCTAGAGAAGACTGGGAGTTGTATGGCGAAAATTCAAAGATATAAAATCATATTTAGAGAAAGGAGATAAATTATGAGTAAATTTAGTGGAAAATGTGACCTTTGCGACCACGTTTATATGGGCGAAGGGTCGGAAGATGAACTGTTTGAAAAGTTTAAAAAGAGAACGGGTGGCAAACTCTACCAAAAATTTGTACTAAGGCTCACTCCATATAATATTGATTATGAGATTGCCCATAATAACTTCTTGGAGAAGATAGAAGAAAATGGTAAAACTAAATATAGATATTTTAGTAAAGTTTTTCCTACTTTAAAATCTTTAAACAAACACGGCTTAGTTAAATAGGTCGCATATTCATAAAGAGTATGAAAAATAATCCTTTGAAATGCTGGAAATTCCTAAAGCTCATATACCGAAACGGAGAGATGAAATATGCTCAAACGGAATGGTT
>ERZ779888.2293-NODE-2293-length-16164-cov-5.286362_pt1 | contig 16164 bp, 16 predicted proteins | sample MGYA00511245_ERZ779888 | MGnify/ENA primary metagenome ERZ779888 (study PRJEB29588, sample SAMEA2155255) | human gut metagenome | biome: human gut; feature: human-associated habitat; material: faeces | place: Denmark | collected 2008/2010 ... | reverse complement strand
ATTGAGCGGCGCGGCGATGTTGCGCGCCCGGTCGATCGCGCCGGTAAGATCCGGGGCGATCTTGTTTCTGCCGACGACGAGAAACACGCGCTCCGGCCCGTAGATCGTACCGGCCACGCGGTTGCCGAAGCCGTCGATGTTGACGATCTCGCCATTCTCGCTCACGCCGTTGGCGCTGCAGAGATAGGTCTCCGCCTTCCCTGCCCGCTCTCTCGTTTCCGGCGCATGGTTCTTCCAGTGCCAAAATACTTCGTTGCTCTCGCAGAGACGGTCATAGACGCCGAGCGTATCGATCGTCACGCTGCCGCCGATGCCGATGCTGGTGCCGTGCAGCGTCTGCACGAGATAGTCCGCCGCTTCCGCGCCGGTGGCAAAGCGGTGAACGCGAAAGCCCCGGCCTTCCAGATTCTTTCCCGTCTTTTCCAGATCCGCCATGGCGTTCAGTCCTCCTCTATGCTTTCAAATCCGTGGCCGTAGATCGTGCGGGCATCGCCTACAATGAGGAACGATTTCGGGTCGATCTCGCGTACCATGCGGCGGAGGGGCCCCAGCTGGCCGGGTTTCACCGCGCACATAATGACACGCTCGCTCTTGCCGGACCACGCGCCGTGGCCGTCGAGCAGCGTTACGCCGCGGTGCAGCCGTCCGGTGATGGCGCTGCTGAGATCGGCGCTTTTGTCGGAGATAATATAGCACAGCCGGGAGTTGACCGGGCCATAGAGGAGAAGCGATTCGACTTTATTGGTGATATACATGCAAATAAGGGTATACATGCAGCTGTCGAACCGGTGGAACAAAATTGCGAATGTCACAATGATGACGAGGTTAAAAAAGAGGATAAACGTCGTCATATTGATATGCGGGTACCGGCGCCGAAGCATACGGGACGGGATATCCGTACCGCCGGCCGTTGCGCCGGACGTATAGCAGAGACCATAGCCCGCACCGGAAACGAGTCCGCCATAGACCGCCGCGAGCATCGGCTCTTCCGTGACGGTATAGGGGAAATGCGCAAGAAGGTCGATGAGCAGCGAGCTTGTCAGCATGCAGAGAAGCGTAAGGCCGACAAAACGCTTGCCAAGCTTCTTCCACGCCCAGATGAAGAGCGGGGCGTTTATCGCGACCGTAACAATACCGACCGGCAGGCCGGTAAGCAGGTTCACGATCTGCGCAATGCCGGTCACACCGCCGGAAACAATGCTGTTCGGGAACGTGAGATAGCGGAACGAGATCGCAACCAGGGACGATCCCACAAGGATCTTCAGAACATCAAACCAGAGTTTTCCGTGAAGTTTTGCTTCCATAGCTCAATCGGTTTCTTTCTTTATTATTTCGTATTTTCCTCCGCGCCGTCGAGCAGCGTCATCTGCCGTTCGCCCCGGTCCTCCTCGCGGAGGAGCGCGCCGGCGGCGGGGATGCTGCGCATGCGGTAGCGCGCAAGATTCTGGATGGTCGTATCGGCGAGGAACGCGGCGCGCTCGAGCCGGAACTTCGGCTTGAGCGTCATGACCGCCACGCCCTGTGTGGCGCGGGAGGTCTTGGGCGCGAGCAGCGCCGTGTTGAATACAAGCGCGCGTCCCTCCGTGGAAAACACCGCCACATTCTGCTCCTCCGTGAGGACGAGCAGCGCGCGGAGCGGGCTCTTGTCGCAGTAAGCACCGGTGAGCCGCTTGCGGTTCGTCTTGGTGGCGTAGCTCTCGAGCGGCACGCGGGCGCATTTGCCGTTTTCAAAGAAGAACAGCACCTCGCCGCGGTAATCGCCGGGCAGGACGAGAGAGAATACGTTCTCGCCGTCGTCCATGCCGAGATGACCGGGCAGATATACGCCGAGCTGCGAGGCCTTCGTATCGGCAAAGTCCGCCGCGCGGCACTTGTAGACCTGCGCCTTGTCGGTGAATACGAGCATTTCGGCGCGGTTCGTCGTCTCGAAGCTCTGGCTCGGCCCGTCGTTCTCCTTGTACTTCTGCTCGCCGCCCATACGGAGCGAGAGCGGGGTGATCTTTTTGAAATACCCTTCGCGCGAAAGGAACAGGTTGACCGGGTAGTCCTCCACGTCGTCCTCCTCCGGTGCTTCGGGCGCGTCGGCGGCATAGGTGATGACGCTGCGGCGCGGCGAGGGGTATTTCTTCATCACCTGCTGAAGCTCGGAAATGATGATCGCGCGCAGCTTGCGGCGGCTCGCGAGCGTATCCTCCAGCTCGGCGATCTCGCGTTCGAGCTCGTCGGTCTCCTCGGTGCGCTTGAGGATGTATTCGCGGTTGATGTTGCGCAGCTTGATCTCGGCGACATATTCGGCCTGTACCTGGTCGATGCCGAAGCCGATCATAAGATTCGGCACAACGTCGCTCTCGCGCTCGGTGCTGCGGATGATGGAGATGGCGCGGTCGATGTCGAGCAGGATCTTTTTGAGACCGTTGAGAAGATGGAGCTTTTCCTTCTTCTTCGATACGTCAAAGTATACCCGCCGCCGGACGCATTCGAGCCGCCAGGCAATCCATTCGTCCAGAATCTCGCCGACGCCGCACACGCGCGGCGTGCCGCCGAGCAGAATGTTGAAGTTGCAGGCAAAGCTGTCCTGCAGCGGCGTCATGCGGAAGAGCTTCTGCATGAGCTTTTCGGGCTCCACGTCGCGCTTGACATCGATGGCGAGCTTGAGACCGTTGAGGTCGGTCTCGTCGCGCATGTCGCTGATCTCCCGGAGCTTGCCGGCCTTGACGAGCTCGGCGACCTTGTCGATGATTGCCTCGACGGTCGTGCTGTACGGGATCTCGTAGATCTCAATGATGCGCTCCTTGGGATCGAAGCGCCAGCGGGCGCGGACCTTCACACCGCCGCGGCCGGTCTTATAGAGCGCTTCCATCTCGCCGGGATCGCACACGATCTCGCCGCCCGTCGGGAAATCCGGCGCGGGGAGCGTTGTCAGAATATTATGTTCCGGGTCACGCAGCAGCGCGATCGTCGTTTCGCACACCTCACCGAGATTGAACCCGCAGATGTTCGACGCCATGCCGACGGCGATGCCCATGTTCGCCGAGACGAGAACGTTCGGGAACGTGGTCGGAAGGAGCGTCGGCTCCGTGGTGGAGTTATCGTAGTTCGGGACAAAATCCACCGTGTCCTTGTCGATATCGCGGAAGATCTCCGCGCAGATGGGCGCGAGCTTCGCCTCCGTATAGCGCGAGGCTGCCCACGCCATATCGCGCGAGTACACTTTGCCGAAGTTGCCCTTGGAATCGACAAACGGCGTGAGCAGCGCGCCGTACCCCTTGGAGAGACGCACCATCGTATCATAGATGGCGGAGTCGCCGTGCGGGTTATAGTGCATCGTCGCGCCGACGATGTTCGCCGACTTCGTACGCGCGCCGGTGAGAAGCCCCATTTTGTACATGCAGTACAACAGCTTCCGGTGGCTCGGCTTGAAGCCGTCGATCTCCGGGATGGCGCGCGAGACGATAACGCTCATCGCATAGGGCATGTAGTTGTCCTCGAGCGTTTCGGTGACAGGCTGCTCCACAACGGCGGAGCGCAGCCCCATTACGTTCTGTTCCTCGGCCGTCGCGTGGCGCGGCGTTGGGTTTTCCTTCTTTCTTGCCATATATGCTTCCTTATACGGTCAAAATAAGTTTACATAATTATATTTACGTAATATTGTTTGCATAATCAATTTACATAATATAAATTACATAATTCGGTTTCCATAATTTACGAAAGGTCTGCCAGATCGAGATACCGGCTGCCGACCTCGGCAATGTGCTCCTTGCGTCCGGCGAGATTGTCGCCGAGCAGAAGATCGAAAACGCGCGCCGTTTCGTCGGCGTCCTCGGGCATGACGCGGATGAGCCGCCGGGTCTCGGGGTTCATTGTGGTGAGCCACATCATCTCCGGATCGTTCTCGCCGAGACCTTTGCTGCGGTTGATGACGATCTTCGCATTGCCGATGGACTCCACGATCTCCGCCTTTTCCCGGTCGGAGTACGCGAACCACGTCTTCCCCTTCGCCTGGATCTCATACAGCGGCGATTCGGCGATATAGACGTAACCCTCGCGGATGAGCGTCGGCACGAGCCGCCAGAGCATCGTGAGAATGAGCGTGCGGATCTGGTAGCCGTCCACGTCGGCGTCGGTACAGATGACGACCTTGTTCCAGCGGAGGTTTTCCAGCGAGAAGTTGTTGAGCTCCTTGCCGTGCTTTTCGACCTCCACGCCGCAGCCGAGCACCTTGATGAGATCGGTGATGATCTCACTTTTGAAGATGCGGGCATAGTCAGCCTTGAGGCAGTTCAAGATCTTGCCGCGCACCGGCATGATGCCCTGGTATTCCGCGTCGCGCGAGAGCTTGACGCTGCCGAGAGCGGAATCGCCCTCGACGATATAGATCTCGCGCTTGTCGGCATCGCGCGAGCGGCAGTCCACAAACTTCTGCACACGGTTGGCAAGGTCGAGATTCTTCGTGAGGTTTTTCTTGATGCTCACGCGCGCCTTTTCCGCCTGCTCGCGGCTGCGCTTGTTGATGAGCACCTGATCGGCAATGCGGTCGGCCTCGGCCTTGTTTTCAATAAAGTATATCTCCAGCTTTTCCTTGAAGAAATCCGTCATTGCCTCGCGGATGAAGCGGTTGGTGATGGATTTTTTCGTCTGGTTTTCGTAGGACGTGCGCGTGGAGAAGCAGTTCGTCACAAGGATCAGGCAGTCGGCAATATCCGGGAAGGTGATCTTGCTCTCATTTTTCTGATACTTGTTGGTTTTTTTAATGTAAGCGTCGATCGCGTAAACAAACGCGGTCTTGGCCGCGGCGTCCGGCGCGCCGCCGTGCTCGAGCCACGAGGAGTTGTGGTAATACTCAATGGCGTTCGTCCGGTTGGAAAAACAGAACGCCGCCGACATGCGCACCTTGTATTCGGGCTTATCCTCGCGGTCCCTGCCCTTTCTCTCGGTCTCGATGTAATAGGGCTGCGTGAGAGGGCTCTCCCCCGCCAGCTCCGCGACATAGTCCGCAATGCCGTTTTTGTAGCAGAACTCCGTCGTTTCAAACTTCGCGCCGTGCTGCGCGCGGAAGCGGAACGTCACCCCGGCGTTCACGACGGCCTGGCGGCGCAGGATATCGAGAAAGTAGCTCTCCGGGATGTTGATATCGGTAAACACCTCAATATCCGGCTTCCAGCGGGTCGTTGTGCCGGTCTTTTTCCGGTCCGAGGGTTCCACGAGCATTTTGCCCTTGATTTTGCCTTTGGCGAAATGCAGCGTATACTTGTTCCCGTCGCGCCAGACGGTGACGTCCATATACTCGGAGGCGTACTGCGTGGCGCACGCGCCGAGACCGTTCAGACCGAGCGAGTATTCATAGTCGCCGCCGTCGTCGTTTTTGTACTTGCCGCCGGCGTACAGCTCACAGTAGACAAGCTCCCAGTTGAAGCGCTTTTCCGCCGGGTTCCAGTCCACGGGACAGCCGCGGCCGAAATCCTCTACCTCAATGGACTTGTCATCGTAGAGAGTTACCGTTATAATATTGCCGAAGCCCTCGCGCGCCTCGTCGATGGAGTTGGAGAGAATTTCAAATACGGCATGCTCGCAGCCCTCCAGTCCGTCGGAGCCGAAGATAACGCCCGGACGCTTGCGCACCCGGTCGGCGCCCTTGAGCTGGGAAATGCTTTCGTTGCCGTATTCCTGCGGTTTTGCTGTTGCCATCTGGTTTCTCCATATATAGTGGTTTTGGTTTCCGTAAAAAAGCGCTATATAGTATAGTATACCTCGATAAAAAAATCAAGCGGAGTCTAACGAATCAGACTCCGCCCGTCGAGAGAGTTTTCTCTTTCCCGTCTCTTCGGCTTGCGGCGGCTGTTGACCGCCGCCGAGCATAGTATATGCCGCGCCGGTTTTGTCATTCCATCCATTTTTCGCCAAAACAGAAAAGGAGAATCGTTCATGTCTACCGCTTCCACGATCGTTGTCATTGTCGTTGCCGTCATTTTTCTCGGCTTTTTCATCAAGCTGCTCAAAACACCCATAAAGCTGGCGTTCAAGCTGCTGCTGCACGCCGTCGGAGGGTTTGTAATGCTGTTCCTTGTGAATTTCTTCGGCTCGTATCTCGGGATATCGCTGGAAATGAGCTGGCTCAACGCGATCGTCTCCGGCGTGCTCGGTGTGCCGGGCGTCGTGATATTGCTGCTTTTCAAGTATGTTCTTTGATATTTAATATGAACAGGCAAAAACTGCGGATGCTTTTGAGCATCCGCAGTTTTTGATTTTTATTCTTCGTCGGTCTCGAGGACGACCTCGTCCGTGCCGGTGACCTTCTTCTCGAACTTTGCCATAAGGAACGGAGAGAAGATGCCGACAATGCTCAGGGCGATGAGCACCCAGCACACCGGAGAGGCGAACAGAACACCGATATCGCCGCCGCTGACGCGCAGCGCACCGCGCAGGCCCTTTTCACTGATCGGGCCGAGGATCAGTGCCAGAACGACCGCCGCAGTATTCAGATCGAATTTCCGCATCAGATAGCCGAGTCCCGCGAAGATCATCATGACGACCACGTCGCTCATGTTGCGGTGGATGGCGTAAGAACCGATGAAGCAGAGCACCGTGACGCAGGGGATCAGAATGGCGTCGGACAGGCGGGAGATCTGTGCAAAGCCGCGGCAGCCGAGCATGCCGATGAACAGCATGAAGAACTGCACGAGAACAAAGCCCGCGAAGAACGTGTAGGTCATCGCCGCGTGCTTGGTGAAGAGCTCGGGGCCCGGGGTGAGACCCTGAATGATAAGACCGCCCATCAGAACCGCCGTGACGGATTCGCCGGGGATGCCAAGCGTCAGCATCGGGATCAGCGAGCCGCCGGTAACGGCGTTGTTGGCCGCTTCCGAGCCGCAGACGCCCTCGATGGCGCCGTGGCCGAAGTCCTCCTTGTGCTTGGAGAACTGCTTGGCGTTATTGTAGCCCATGAAGCAGGCGATGGACGCGCCCGCGCCCGGGAGAATGCCGATGATGTTGCCGATGATCCAGGAACGGATGACCGTCGGCGCGAGCATCTTCTTCTCCGATTTGGTAAGACGGATCTTATCGGAGAATTTGGAAGCTTTCTGGCGCTCCTTGATCTTCTTCTCGGCAAGGATGAGCACCTGCGACATGGAGAAGAGGCCGATGAGCGCGCACGTCGTGTTTATGCCCTCGGCGAGGAACGCATGGCCGAACATGAAGCGCTTGGTGCCGTCGATGGGGTCAAGGCCGATCGTGGAAAGGAGCAGGCCGAGCGCGCCGGACATGAGGCCCTTGATGATGGATTTACTCGAAACGCCGGCGATGATCGTAAGGCCGAAGATACCGAGCCAGAACTTTTCCGCCGACATGAATTTCAGCGCGAGCTGGGCAAGCAGCGGGGCGAAGAAGTACAGGGAGATGCAGCTGAGCAGGCCGCCCCAGAAGGAGCTCCAGCAGGCCGTGGCGAGCGCCTTGCCCGCCTGACCCTTCAGCGTCATCTGGTACCCCTCTATCGCCGTTGCCGCAGACGCCGGGGTGCCGGGCGTATGGATGAGGATGGCGGAGATGGAGCCGCCGAAGATGGCGCCGCAGTAAATGGCGCCGAGGACGATAAGTCCCGTGTCCGCCGGCATGGTAAACGTCAGCGGCAGCATGAGCGCAACGCCCATCGCCGCCGAGAGGCCGGGCAGACAGCCGATGATGATGCCGAGCGTGACGCCGCCCACCATGGCAAGGAGGTTGATGAGAGTGAGAGCCTTAATAAAGCCCTGACCCATAAGAGCCAATGTTTCAAGCATAGATCACATTTCCTCCTTAAAACAGAATGCCTGCGGGAAGCCGCACGCCAAGGAAGAGAACGAACGCAAGATAAATGAGAAGATCGATTGAGACGATCGAAATGACCGTGGCCAGAATGGGCACGCGCAGGAAGAGAAGGCAAGCGAGCATGAACAGCGTCGTCGAAACGAAGAAGCCGACGTACTTCATAAGGACGAAGTACACGAGGATCAGCGCGACCGATACGATGAACTGCACCGGCTTGAAGCCGGCGAAAACGGTGTCAACACCGCTTTCTACGCCGAAGCGCCGGGCGTTCAATATCATCTGGACGAGATAGAAGCTCGTGAGGAAGAACAGCAGAGCTATGGTGAACTTCGGGTATGTACGGCTCGTGTCGGAGAGCTTCGCACTGTAGGCATAGAAGAAGCCGCACACCGCGTACATGAATACCACGACTCCTATATCGGTTTTTTGCATTTTCATAAGCAGGAGTCCTCCCGTGAGAAATTTCTGCGGGGATGTTTTACGATGAATTTTTAAGAAGCCCGGAGGGGGATACCTCCGGGCTTTTGGTATCAGCGAGGATTATTCGTACCAGAAACCGGTAGCAAGGCTTTCGGTGAACTTCTGCTGCTGCTCGATGAGAGCGGCGGTGGTGGCGGCGTCCTTATAATCGGTGGCGAAGGAGGCGGCAGCCGCGAGATAATCGGGATCTTCCATGGTCGCCTTGAAAGCGGCCTCGTAGAACGCGATGACTTCCTCGCTCACGCCCGCGGGAGCGACGACGCAGCGGGAGGAGCCGAGCCACTGGTCATAGTAGCCCTTCTCGCCGAGAGTCGGGACGTCGGGGAACTCAAAAATACGCTCGGTGGAGAACACGGCGAGGGGCTTCACGTCGGTGCGGCCGGCGATATCGGCAGCCTTCGCAACGCACCAGTCGGCCTCTTTGCCGAGAAGGCTGGTAAGCTCGTCCGCGGTGTTGCCCTGCGGCAGGTCGATGTACTTGAAGCCGGCGGAGTTGGCAAACGCCTGCGCTCCGATGTGGTTGGAGGCCTGCGCGCCGTTGGTGGAGGCGACGGTCTGGTTTTCCTTGGCGTAAGCGACGAGATCGTCGATGTCGTTGAAGCGCTCGTCGTCCGCGCGCACAAGGACGAGAGAGGTCTCGGTCACATGGTTGCAGATGGCGGCGAAGTCCGCGGTGGTGTAGGTGCCGAGTCCCTTTACGATGGATGAGTTGAAGTTCGGGAGGTTCATGAAGCCGATGGTCATGCCGTCGGGCGCAGCCGCGGCGATCTGAGACCAGCCGATGGAGCCGGAGCCGCCGTCAACGTTCTCGATGACGATGGTCTGGCCGACGTACTTTTCGGCGTACTGCGCAAGGATGCGTGCGGTGACGTCGGTACCGTTGCCGGCTTTGTAGGCAACGATCATGGTCACGGGGCCGTTGGGGGCCCAGCCGGTGGTTTCCGCCGGAGCTTCAGCGGGAGTTTCGGTCTGGGGTTCTGCGGGAGTCTCGGGCTGCGCGGGAGCCTCGGTCTGGCCGCAGGCACACAGCGCGAACATCATACAGAGGGCAAGGAACAGGGCAAATGCTTTTTTCATTTTTTCTTTCCTTTCTTTCTTTTGATGAATTCGGTCTCTTTGTTCCTCCCAAGAGATACTGCAATGTTACCAGAATGTTCCGTTATTTGCAAGGAAAATTTTACAAAAAATCCAAACGGAAGAAAAACATGTTAAATCCCTGTAAAATCTCCGTAAATTTTCTGTTTTCTCCGGCAAAAAAGCATCCGGACGGCTTTAGACTGTCCGGATGCTTTTTACCTATAAAATCTTTGCAGTTTCCCAACGTGCTTTTACGCCGCGCCGAAAAAGCGGAACACGGCGGTCACATAGACCAGAAGCTGGTCGCGGCTGACGAACTTGGTCATATCGGCAATGTCGGTCGTCTGGATCAGGCGCTCGAAGCTGCCGCCGGTCGCATACGCCACGGCGAGCAGCGCAATGCCGAAGATCATCAGCACGGAAAAAGCGATGGCTACCCATCTCCATACCTTACTCATCGGCGTCTTCCCCCTTCTTCGGATACAGGATCGCGCGGTAAATGCTGCGCGTGAGGCGCACCGTGAGAGTGCAGCCCGCCACGGCGATGGAAATACCGGTCCAGAGGAGCAGCAGCGCCAGCGCAAACGCGGCCAGCGTCGCGCCTGCCGTGAGCAGCAGATCCGGCATGCGGACGATCGCGCCGTTGAACACATAACCGGTCAGATACACGCCCGCCGCGAGAAGCGCCGCGCCGATGCCCAGAACGGCAATGCCGAGAGCAAGCGAAAGCCCGAACAGCAACACCCATACCGCCAGCATCGGGATCGTGACCACGACCGCAGCAAAGGCGCGTCCGCCCGACACGGGGCGGCGGGTCTCGATCTCTTCGTATTCATACTCTTCTTCGGCTTCCGGCTCTTCGGCAGGCTCTTCCGCCTCGGCCGCTTCTTCCGCTTCTTCCGGGAAGCTCTCTTCCGCGGGCAGGATCTCGGATACATCCTCCGCGCCGTCCGGCGTTTCCGGCTCTTCCGGCTCTTCCGGCTCTTCCGGCTCCGGCATCTCGGGCTCCGGCTCCGCCGGTGCTTCGTCCGCGGTCTCCTCCGCTGCGCCGTCCGCCGGTTCTCCGGCCGGCTCTTCCGCATCCGGATGTGCAGGCTTGTCCGCCTCTTCCTCCGGCAGCACCTCTTCGGGATACAGCGGTTCGAGCGGCAGTGGCTCTTCGTTCTCCGCCGGTTCTTCCGGCGTTTCGCCCGCTTCCTCTTCCGGCTCTTCCTCCGGCGCGGCAGGCATGACCGGCGCAGCCGGTTTTTTCGTGAACGTCAGGCCGAGATCCGAAAAGTCCAACTCGTCAAGATCGATCTCCGGCAGCACGGCAGGCTCCGGCTCCGCGGCGATTTCTTCTTCCGGCTCGGGCTCCGGCAGCGGCTCTTCCGGCTGCTCTTCGATAAGCTCTTCCGGCAGCGGCTCTTCCGCTTCCGGCTCGCTCTCTTCGGCGAGTATATGTACACCGGTGTATTCTTCTTCGATGATCTCGGTTTCTTCCGGCGCTTCGGTCTCCTCCGGCCCGGCGGCTTCGCCGTCGGCAAACGGCGTTTCGCCGTTCGCTACCGCTTCGCGGTATTCCCGCTCGATCTGCAGCACCTGACGTACCGGCGAGCCGAAGCAGCGGACGACCGTCGTCTCGCCCTCGGGACCGGCTTCGTCAAACATGCGCTCATACCGGTTGAGGACACGGTCGCGCTCGGCAGCGTCAAGGAACGCCAGCAGGCTCCGCAGCTCCGCCATGAAGCTTTTTCGGTTCAACGTGGGACACCTCCCATTCGTACTGTTACAATTTGTCATCGTTAGATTATACTATTTAATAAATACTTGTCAAGTCTTATCCCACGACAAACCTTGACAAGCGCGCCGCTCTCACCTAATATAATAAAGTTAAATCCGCGGTGGGAGAAGGGCTCCCGCCGTTATAAAAGGAGAAATATCATGGCGAAAGAAAAAATGGTCGAGCAGATCACCAACATGGAGACTGATTTTGCTCAGTGGTACACCGACATCTGCCGCAAGGCCGAGCTGGTGGAGTATGCCTCGGTAAAGGGCTTCACCATCCTGCGTCCCTACGGCTATGCGATCTGGGAGAACATCCAGCAGATCATGGACGGCGAGTTCAAAAAGACCGGCCACCAGAACGTGGCGATGCCCGTTCTGATCCCGGAGAGCCTTCTGAAAAAGGAAGGCGAGCTCGTCAACGGCTTCGCGCCCGAGGTGGCATGGGTCACGAAGGGCGGCAGCGAGGAGCTGGAAGAGCCGCTCGCGTTCCGCCCCACGAGCGAGACGATGTTCTGCGACCACTGGTCGCGCGTGCTCCACTCCTACCGTGAGCTGCCGATGCTCTATAACCAGTGGTGCTCCGTCATCCGCTGGGAGAAAACGACCCGTCCGTTCCTGCGCAGCCGCGAGTTCTGGTGGCAGGAGGGCCACACCATCCACGAGACCGCCGAGGAAGCCATCCACGAGACCGAGCAGCAGCTGAAGTGCTACGCCGATTTCTTTGAGAACGTCCTCGCCATCCCCGTCGTCCCCGGCCAGAAGACCGAGAAGGAAAAGTTCGCCGGCGCGGAGGCCACCTACACCTGCGAGTGCATGATGAAGGACCACAAGGCGCTGCAGGGCGCAACGTCCCACTACTTCGGCGACAAGTTCTCCCGTGCCTATAACGTCACGTTCACCGGGCGCGACAACAAGGTGCAGTATCCGTTTCAGACGTCCTGGGGCTCCACGACGCGCATGATCGGCGCAGTCATCATGGCGCACGGCGACAACAACGGTCTTGTGCTGCCCCCGAAGATTGCCCCCATTCAGGTCATCGTCCTCCCCATCGCGCAGCATAAGCCCGGCGTGCTCGAAAAGGCGCAGGAGCTTGTGGACCGGCTCGCCAAGCTGGGGCTGCGCGTCAAGGGTGACTTTACCGACAACTCCCCCGGCTGGAAGTTTGCCAACTGGGAGATGAAGGGCGTGCCGCTGCGCATCGAGATCGGCCCGAAGGACATCGAGAACAACCAGTGCGTCGCCGTGCGGCGCGACGACCGCGAGAAGCTGTTCCTCTCGCTCGACGAGCTGGATACAAAGGTCCCCGAGCTGCTCGACGCCGTGCAGAAGTCCCTCTATGAAAAGGCGAAGGCCAACATGGAAGAGCACACCTACCCTGCCTACTCGCTCGAAGAGGCGAAGAAGATCCAGGAGGAAAAGGGCGGCTTCATCAAGACCATGTGGTGCGGCGAGCTTGCGTGCGAGATGAAGATGAAGGAGCAGGCCGGCATGTCCAGCCGCTGCATGCCGCTTCAGCAGGAGCATCTGGCCGACACCTGCCCCATCTGCGGCAAGCCGGCGAAGCACATGATCTACTGGGGCGTGGCGTACTGATGCCGCACATTGCCGTGAAGCTCTGGCCGGGCCGGAGCGAGGAAGAAAAACGCGCCTTCGCCCGCGCCGTCGCGGACGATGCCGCCCGGTATCTCCACGCGGACAAGGCGTGGGTCTCCGTCAGCATCGAGGAGATCGAGCCCGAGGCGTGGGACGAGACCGTCGTGCGTCCGGAAATTCTGGAAAAGCCGGACATCCAGTACGTCCGCAGCGAATAATCTTGAAAAAAGTTCCGAAAAGAGTCTCTCTTTCCGGAACTTTTTTTCCAGTGCCGCCGTCTTAGTATTAGAAGCATACAATAAACTTTTGAAGGAGGTACACCCGATGAAAAAGACGACAAAGTTCCTTGCGCTTGCGCTCGCGCTTGTGCTTGCGCTCGGTCTCGCCGGATGCGGAGCGAAAACGGCGAGCATGACCGATTCTTACTACAGCGAAAGAATCAGCAGCGCCCCCATGGAGGAGCCAAGGCCGGACACGCCGATGGAATCGGAGTCGATGCCGTCGCCCGCCAGCGCCCCCGGAGGTTTCGGCAATCTTGCCGCTGAGGACGGCGGCTTCTATGAGGAAGATGTCAGAGACACGGCAGCCGATATCGCCGACATGAGCGAGAAGATCATCTACAGCGCCGACGCGACGCTCGAAACGACCGAGTTTGATTATTCGATCGAGGAGATCCGCGCACTTGTCAAAGAGCTGGGCGGCTTTATGGAGAGCTCGAGCATTTCCGGCAACAACTACTATAGCATCTCCCGCGGCAATACGGGCGGGCGCTATGCGTCCTTCCTCATCCGTGTGCCGAGCGACAAGTTCTCCGTGCTGACCGGCTCCCTCTCCGAATTCGGCAACGTTCCCTACTGCAACACATACATGCAGAACGTGACGATGGAATATTACGACGCGCAGAGTCGTCTCGAAGCCTATAAAACGCAGGAGACCCGACTTCTTGAGATGCTCGCCGTTGCCAAATCGGTCGAGGATATGCTCGCCATTCAGCAGCAGCTCACCGACGTGCAGTATGAGATCGACTCGCTCACCGGTCAGCTCCGCTACTACGATCATCAGGTGAATTACTCCACCGTGTCGCTCTACGTTTCCGAGGTGACCAAGTATACGCCCGAACCGACGATCACACTCACCTATTGGGAGCGCATGACCCGCGGCTTTTCCGAATCGCTCAAGGACGTGGGCGAGTTCTTCCAGGATCTGTTCCTCTGGTTCGTGACGAGCCTCCCGTGGCTCGTGCCGCTCGCGGCAGTCGTCGTGCTGATCGTGTGGCTCATCCGCCGCCGCGCAAAGAACCGTCCGGAGCGTGCCGCAAAGCGGGCGGCAAAGCGTGCCGCGAAAGCCGAAAAGCGCGCGCAGAAGGCCGCGGCCAAAGCCGCCGCGAAGAGCGCTGCTCCCGCGGAAGAAACCCCGAAAGACGGCGAAAAATAACCCTGTCCCTTTCCTGCGCCCCGGCGGAAAACGCCGGGGCGTTTTTCCTTGGCGCGGCAGAGAAAATACGCCAAAAAAACCGAGGTTTTTTCGTTGAATTCCCTTGACCGGACAGGCGGTTTGTGTTATATTAACCCTACCTGTCGGTTGAGAGGTTTATTTTTTATGCTCTTTCGGCCCATACAGGGAGGCATACGCGCGCGGAAAGCGCTGCGTAAATTTTACAAGGAGGTGCCGAAATAATGGCGAAAGCAGGTTCGCGAATCAAGATCACCCTGAGATGCAGCGAGTGCAAGCAGCGGAACTACAACACCATGAAGAACAAGAAAAATTCTCCCGAAAAGCTCGAGATGAATAAGTATTGCCCCTTCTGCCGCAAGCACACCAAGCACGTCGAAACGAAGTAATGACAGACGTGAGAAAGGATGCATCCAATGGCTAACGAAGAAAAGAAACCCGTCGCCCCTCAGACGAAGGGCGCAGCCGTCAAGCGGACGGACAAGAAGCTCGGCTTTTTCAAGCGCGTTGCCAAGTGGTTCCGCGAAATGAAGAGCGAGCTCAAAAAAGTCGTCTGGCCCACCCCCAAGCAGTTCGGCAAGAACACGCTGGTCGCGCTGGTCGTTATGGCCGCCGCCGCTCTCGTGCTCTGGGGCTTTGACTCTCTGGCCAAGGCCGCTGTCGAAGCGCTGATCACATTGGTGTAAGCCGGATGGCAGAGAACGCAAAATGGTATGTGGTCCACACATACTCCGGTTATGAGAACACGGTAGCCGCTTCCATCATGAAGGCGGCGGAAAACCGCCAGATGCAGGATCTCATCCAGGAGGTCAACATCCCTCTGGAGACGGTCGTTGAGCATACCGACGGCGGTGATAAGGAAGTCGAGCGCAAGGTATTCCCCGGCTACGTGCTGGTGAAAATGGTGCTCACGGACGAAAGCTGGCATCTCGTGCGCAACAGCCGCGGCTGCACCGGCTTCGTCGGCTCCGACGGAAAACCCGTTCCTCTGACCGAGCAGGAGATCCTCGATCTCGGTGTGGAACGCAGAGAGATTTCCGTGGGCTTTGAGCTTGGCGATACCGTCAAGGTCATCGACGGCCCGCTGGAAGGCTTCCTCGGCACGGTGGACGAGATCGACCCCGAGGGGAACAGCGTCCGCCTCATCGTCTCCATGTTCGGCAGGGAGACGCCGATCGATCTGGAACTCGACCAGGTCGAACCGGTAAAAGAAGAATAATTCTGGAGGTGCTTAATTATGGCACAGAAAATAGTTGGCTATGTCAGATTCCAGGTTCCCGCCGGCAAAGCGACTCCGGCTCCCCCTGTGGGCCCGGCTCTCGGTCAGTACGGCGTGAACATTTCCCAGTTCACCAAGGACTTCAACGAGCGTACCAAGGGCGATATGGGTCTTATGATCCCGGTCGTCATCACCGTTTACGCCGACCGCAGCTTCACCTTCATCACCAAGACGCCCCCCGCGGCTCTGCTGATCAAGAAGGCCTGCGGCATCGAGACCGCCTCCGGCGTGCCTCAGCGTGACAAGGTCGCCACCATCAGCAAGGAAGATGTCCGCAAGATCGCCGAGCAGAAGATGCGCGATCTCAACTGCTCCGACATCGAGTCCGCCGTCAGCATGATCGCCGGTACCTGCCGCTCCATGGGCGTCGTCGTCGGCGACTGAGCTGGCAAACGTGGGAGGAAGTAACCTTCCGAAAAACCACATTTTAGGAGGATAATGAAGTGTTCAGAGGTAAAAATTATAAAGAGAGCACGAAGCTCATCGATAAAAGCGCCCAGTATGAGCCCGCTGAGGCTTTCGAGCTTGTCACCAAGACCGCCAAGGCGAAGTTCGACGAGACCGTCGAGCTGCACGTGAAGCTGGGCGTTGACTCCCGTCACGCCGACCAGCAGGTCCGCGGCGCCATCGTGCTGCCCCACGGCACCGGCAAGACCGTCCGCGTCCTGGTGTTCGCCAAGGGCGACAAGGCCGACGCTGCCCGCGAGGCCGGC
>ERZ779888.2290-NODE-2290-length-16175-cov-5.379653_pt1 | contig 16175 bp, 11 predicted proteins | sample MGYA00511245_ERZ779888 | MGnify/ENA primary metagenome ERZ779888 (study PRJEB29588, sample SAMEA2155255) | human gut metagenome | biome: human gut; feature: human-associated habitat; material: faeces | place: Denmark | collected 2008/2010 ... | reverse complement strand
AATACTAAAAATAGTAAAAATTAACATTATTAAAATAATTTGCTTTCGCAATTTCATTTGTTATTCTCCTTAATTTTTTCGTGTAATCTTATCATACAGTATTTGAACATTATTTTCAAGATATTTTTCCATAAAATTATTAAAGTTAATTATTGAAGGGAGGTGAGAAGTATGATAAAGAGTTGGTTTAAAAAGTTTATATTCAAAAGAAAAAATAAAGGAATAATTGTAATAGCTAGCATAATTGTACTTATTGCAGTATATAAAATTGCAAGAGAGGCAATCAGAGATTATAATACTCAAAACAATTTTGATATTGTTTCAACAGAAAATAGTATAAATGATACTGATAATATAACCCCAAATAAGTCTAAAGAAAACGATACGGAAGTTGCCCAAGAAGAAGGAAAGCAAGATGAATCAATGCAGGATGAACTAATTCAAGATGAAGAAATTGAAGTGAGCAAAGATGAAAATAAAAAGGATAGCATAAAAAATAAAATCTACATATATGTTTCTGGAGAAGTCAATAATCCAGGAGTGGTTATATTGGATGAAGGAAGTAGGATTATAGATGCAATCGATTCGGCAGGCGGAATTACACAAAATGCTAATATTACTAAAATTAATTTGGCATATGTTTTAGAAGATGGTACTAAAGTAAATGTACCAAGTAATAAGGACTTAAAAAATGATTCTAGTTTTGATTATATTACGCGAAGTCCTGGAGATGGAAATGAAGAAGAAAAAAGCAGTATAAAAGATGAGGGACAAAAAAGTTCAAGCAAAATTAATAGTAAAGTTAATATAAACACTGCAACACAGACAGAACTAGAGACATTGCCGGGAATTGGTCCTTCACTTGCATTAAAGATTATAAATTATAGAAAAGAGAATGGAAAGTTTTCTAATATAGAGGAAATTAAAAATGTAAGTGGAATAGGGGATAGTAAGTATGAAAAATTAAAAAATTATATTTTGATATAAAAAGAAATGGCAGGGATTTTCCCTGCCATTAAATGGAGTTAGATAACTACTTTTTCGTACTTTTGAATAATTTCTTCAAGCTCAATTTTGCTAAGCATACCTTTTTTAGAAAGTTCTTCAGCCAGAGCCTTTACTAAATCTTTATGTTCATTCAAGAGATTAGTGGCTCTTTCTGTAGCTCTATCAATGATGTTTTTAATCTCACCATTAATCATGTTTGTGACTTCATCTGTTTGCATTTTATAGTTGTGGTCATTGAAATAGATGCGATTTTCACCAAGTTTGGTGGACATGCCATATTTTGTGACCATATCATATGCAAGCATTGTAGCAGTTTTTAGATCACTGCTTGCCCCAGAATTGTTTTGAACTCCCAAGAAAAGCTTTTCAGAAATCCTTCCAGCAAGACAACTGGCAATTTCATCAATAAAGAAATTTTTATCAGAAGTAGGTTCACAATCTGTTGGATCAAAAACATTAATTCCCAAATAATCAGTTGCTGGAATAATGGAAATAGCGACAACTTCTTTATTAGTCAAACGGCCGGAAAATCTCTGGATAATAAAGTGTCCAGTTTCATGATATGCAATTTCATTAATCATTGCAGGAGTCATATTATGAAATTTTTTGAAATTGAAATCAAAGTTTTTCATAATAGATTCTCTATCCACATGGTCTTTACCATCCATTTTTGCTGTTACCATGGAAAGATCAATTAAATCTTTAGTTCTATCAGGATTCTTGGTGTTGTAATTAAAGCAAGAAGAATAGAAAATAATCGCATTTACCATTCTTTTAGAAATTTTAACGCCGTGGAATTCTTCAAGTTGTTTAATAGAATCTTTCAACATTGCATATACTTCAGTAGTTTTAGGTTCTTTAATAGTAATATTGCGGAACCTACGTCTAAGTGCACCTTCCATTCCAAAGGTCTTTTTATATTCTTCAGTGGTGGTTGCACCAATAATAATTGCTTCATCACCAGCAAGAATAGGTTTCAGAGCATTTGAAAAGTCTTGCTCATTTTTCTCAGAAGAGGAAGAGCCAGCACCAACAATCATATGGATTTCGTCAATAAAAAGGATAAGATTTTCATAATCTTCAAGCAGTTCAATCAAATCTTTATATCTTTCTTCTGCTTGCCCTCTGTAGATAGTACCAGAAACGAGGTTATTTACATTAAGAGAGAGAATCAGAAAATCTTTAAACATTTCAGGACAAGTTCCATTAAGAATGTCGTAAGTGAGCTTGTAAACTACAGAAGATTTACCAACACCAGGTTCACCGATGAGAAGAACATTCCGTTTAGTTTTTTTCATCATCGTTTTCCAAATTTCTTTGCATTCATTATCTCTTCCAAGAATAGTGCAGTTAGGATTTTCACTGAATTTGTCATTAAGGATAGATAAACATCCACTAAGAGATTTGGGAATGGAAAAAGGAATGTCTTCTTCAGCAACAGAAGTTTCGTAAATCTCTTTGAACTTAAAGAGATCTGTAGATAAATACTCAAACACATTAGCGATATCATCAGATTTGTTGTCAATCATAGAAAGTATAATGTCATCAATTGTAATTTTAGAACGCTGCTCTTCTTGAACAACTAAATTTGCATAAGAGAAAATAATTGCTAACTCTTGTGAAAATTTGATAGTTTCATGATATTTGATATTTGCTTCTTTTAGAACTTCCTGAAAAATTTCTTTTTCACCTTTAGACTCTACTTCTTTATCAGATAAATCACCTGATGTTAAAAGTTCGTTTAAGTAATTTAATATTTCTGTTTTGTTGCACATAGAGGCTTGTTCTAAAGCATTAAAGAAGATCCGGTCTACTAATAATGCTTTAAAAAGTACTACCGAATTGAGTTCGTTAAGTTTGAAATCCACGGATATTTTTAACATTTCCGAAATAATTGTTTTGACATCGTTGGATAACTTGATACTCATAGTATATAACTCCTTTCAAATAGTTATGACAACTATTATAACACCATTTGCCTGGGTTTACAAGAGTATATGAAAAAAGCAGTTAGAAAATTCTAACTGCTTTAATTAATATTGGTTGCGGGGGATAGACTCGAACTACCGACCTTTGGGTTATGAGCCCAACGAGCTGCCAACTGCTCCACCCCGCGATGTCAGTACTTATATATTATATACAGATTTTAAAAAAATGTCAATACATTTCTATAAAAATTTAAAATATACTATTGACAATCCAATATATATTAGTTATACTGGTAGTGCAACCAGAAAACAAAATTAATAATAACTGCAATTTATTATTAATTAGAATAAATACGTAAATATTTATCATGAGAATTATAACATACAAAGTCAAAAAAATCAATTTTTCTGGTTGCAAATTTTAAGAAAGGAGGAAAAAAATATGAAATTAGAGGAGGTATCACAAGTATCAATAGGTATATTAACAAGCAGAGAAGTTACAGAAATTGGAGAAAATGAGTATAAACTATTCAATCTAAAAAATTATGACAATCAGGAAGAATATGAAGATGTAAAAACATTAAAAAATTTTGACGACAAGCTTACAAGAAAAGGAGATCTTTTAATAAGATTAGTATATCCAAACAGAATAATTTACATAGATGGTGACATGGAGAATTTATTAGTGCCATCACAGATGTGTATAATAAGAGTTGATCCCAAAAAAGTAGATTCACAATATTTAAAATGGTATTTGGAAAGTGAAAGTGGAAAAGAAAGAATACTTGAAAACATTACGGGATCAAGTATTCAAAAGATTTCAGTATCAGACTTAAGAAAATTAGAAGTACCAATAATTGCATTAGAAAAGCAAAAAGGCATAACAGACTTAGTGAATTTATGGAACAAACAAAAGCAAATATCAGAAGAAATTATCAGGCAAAAAGAAGTATTATACAATACATATATTAATGAAATTATAGAAGAGGAGTAAATTGTGGAAATAGATTATAGCAGTCAATCAACTATTAACAAAATGTTGTGGGACATATGTCAAGACTTTAGAGAAGAAACAGACATAAAAACAGATTATATAAATTATATATCAGCATTATTATATATTGTTTTTTACAAATCATATTATTTAGATATTTTATATGATATGAGAAAAAATTATTATATAGCAGATAAAATAGACAGTTACTTAGAAGAAATAAAGCTTAAGAATAAAAGCTTATTTAGAAGAGTATGTTTTAAAGGCATCAAAATTTATCGAAGCCTTGGTGAAGAAAATATATTAAGCAAAACAGTAGGAAATTTATATAAACTAATAAAAAAGGTAGAGAAAAACAATGATGATGCTAAATGTTTAATTGGAGAAGCATATAGAAAAGCATTAATCGATGCTATGTTTAATAAAGACATTTCTTTTAGAAGTGGAGAGGCATATACCCCTAGAGGAATAGCAAAATTAATAAATAGAATTATAATAACAAATGAAAAAGGATTGGTTTATGATCCATTTTGCGGATGTGGAAATCTTTTATTAAATGTACCAACTAATGAAAATATTGAAGTTTGCGGAGAAGAAGAAAACGGAAATCTCTATGATATATGTATGACAAACTTATTTTTACATGATGTAAAAAATGATAAAATAAAATTAAGTGAATATAGTCCTAATTTTGAAAAAGAACAATATGATTATGTAATATCAAATCCACCATTTATGGAAAAAAAGTTGAAACCAAGAGAAGCATATATGCAAAGGTTAAATCAAAAATATGGTGAAATTGAAAATGGAGTAGGCGACTATTCATATGTGATGATGATGTATAATTCGCTAAAACCAGGCGGAAAAATGGCTGTTATATTACCACATGGAGTTTTATTTAGAGAAAATGAAAGAAATAGTAGAGAAATTCTGTTAAAAGAAAATTGTATAGATGCAATTATAGGATTGCCAGAAAATCTATTTATAGGAACTAGAAATTCTGTTATAATCATGGTTTTAAAAAAGGATAGAACAGATAAAGATGTATTATTTATAGATGCAAGTCAGGAATATAAAAGCATAAGAAGAGCAAATGTTATGTCTCAAGAAAATCAGAATAAGGTACAAGCTGCTTATTTTGCAAGAAAAAATATTGATGAATTTGCAAGTGTAGTTTCTAAAAAAGAAATAGAAAACAACAATTATAATTTAACAATAAAAAAATATGTAATCAAAAAAAGACCAGAAATAAAGGTAGATAAAAGAAAAATTGTAGAAAATATTCAAAAACTTGAAAGAGAGAATGGAATTCTTGAAGATAATATAAAAGATGTTTTGGAAAAGTTGGAAATAAAAGATGCTTTTGTAACCTACAAACAACCTAGAGAATTAGGGGAAGTAGATTATGAGAAGATAGGAGAAAAACTAGCGGCAGCAAGAGTGAAGGCAGGAATTTCTTTGTTTAAAATGGCAGAGGATTTGAACATGATGGGTGGTATTATAGTAAGACTTGAAAGAGGAGTTGGAAAAGTTAGCTTAGATACTATTGTGAAAATCTGCAATTATTTGAATGTTTCTATTGATAAAATTATTAATGATTAAAATTAAGCCCAAAAGCTTGGAATGAGAGGATTCCGGTGCTTTTGGACTTTTATTATATTATTTTATTTCGGATAAAACATTAGGGTTATTAGTAAAATCTTTTAGCCAAGCATTTAAATCTTTTTGATGTTTAAAAATTAAAACTTTCTCTTTAGGAACATCTTTTAAATAATCTAAAATAACAGGCCTTTTCTTTTTATTATAAGTAAGAACATATTTTATGAATTCTGGTTCCAAGCGTTCTTTACATCCTGGAATTTCTGGACGTTCAGAGTTACGAATTGTAAAATATCTTTTTAAAATTCCATGTAGTTGTTTTAAAGTTGAATAATCAAGCCAAATAATTAAATCAGCTTTATCAAAACGTTCTTTTAAAGTCTTATTATAATTCCCATCAATAACCCATTTATCATCTTGAGCCTTAGAAAGAATCATATTATCACGTTCTGTCTTATCAATTTCAACCCAGTTTGGTTCATAGTTAATTGCATCTAGATGGATTGCAGGTAAGCCTAATTCTTTAGAAAGAATATTGCACAAAGTGCTTTTGCCACTACCAGAGCCGCCAACAATAGAAATACGATTATACATTTTTTACCTCCCTATACTTTGTACATTTTACAAGAATTAGGAAAGAAAATCAATATTTAAGTGGAAAAATCTTCAAAAATATGATATATTGGTGGCAAAATAAAAATGTTTATGAATTTATTGCGTAAAAAGGAATAAATGATCTATGGGTTTATTACGTGAAGTGGAACAAACGACTAAGTAAAAATATTGTATATTGTGCAAGGAGGAAAATATGAGAATTATATTAGCATCAGGTTCACCAAGAAGAAAAGAATTATTGGGAATGATAACATCAAATTTTGAAGTACAAGTAAGTGGAGTAGACGAAAAATTAGAAGAAGGATTAACTCCACAAAAGCAAGTTGAAAGATTAGCATATATAAAGGCAAAAGATGTTTTTGACAAAACATCTGGAGACAGAATTGTAATTGGGTCAGACACTGTTGTAGCTAAGAATATGAAAATCTATGGAAAACCTACGGACAAAGCTGATGCAAAGAAAATGATAAAAGAGCTTATTGCTGGAGATGGAGTTCACAGTGTTATAACAGGTTTGAGCATACTGATTGAGGAAAATGGCGAGATTAAAGAATACACATCACATGATGAAACTAAAGTTTTTTTGAAGAAAATGTCTGACAAAGAAATTGAAAAATGGGTAGATTCAGGCAAAGCTATGGACAAGGCAGGAGCTTACGGAATTCAAAATGAGTTTTGCGTTTTTGTAGAGAAGATTGAAGGCAATTATAATAGTGTGGTTGGCCTTCCTGTACATATGGTTTATGATGTGATTAAGGAGTATGTGGATTAATGAAGACATTAGATGAATTATTAGCAGATAAAATTATTGATTTAGTAAATTATGGACTTTCTAAGATAATAAAGCCTGATATTGAGGTTGAAAAAGTTACTGATTTGGATGCGAATATGATTGATGAACTAAAAGAAAAATATGGCATTGAAGGCGTTATTTTGGATGTGGATGAGACTTTGAGAAAGGATATGAAGAGAATTCCTAAGTGTAATGAGGATTGGATTGAACTTTTGAGAGGCAAACTTAAAGTTGTGATTGTGAGCAATGGCTTTGATAGAAATTTAGAACGCATTTTTGATGAGAATAAAATCAATTATATTATGTTTGCACATAAGCCTTTGAAGATGAATTTTCTTAAGGCGTGCAAGCTTATGAATCTTCCTCCTGATAAGGTTTTGACTGTTGGTGATAGCTTACTTGATGATATTCATGGTGGCCATAGACTTAATATGCGTACTGCGTTGGTTAAGGATGTTTGGGATGACGTAAATGTTAGTGCTAGGTCTAATTTAAAAGATGAGGAGGAGAGGTAAGGATGAGTTTAAAAGAAAGTAATGAAATAACTGTAAAAATAAAAGGTAAGCTTGAAGATTTTTATAAAATAATAGAAGAAAAAGGATTTTATATTGATCATGAATTTTCAATGAATGATGCATATTTTATACCTGAAAATTTGGAATTAGATAAAATGAGTACAAGAGAAATACTAGCCAAAGCAGTATTAGTAAGAAAAATCATTGGAAAAACATCTGGAAAAATAACAAAACAAATAGCATTTAAAATCAAGAAATTTGATGAGGATGGGAATATACTAGATCAAAAAGCAGTTAGTTGTGATGTTTTAGACATAGAAGATGCTAAAAATTTATTAACAGCGATTGGTTACCAAAAACTTATGTGTATAAAAGAAGATGATGTGTTTTATGAAAAGGATGGATTCCAATTAGCAATAAAAGATATACGCAATGGAGATAAATTAATAGAAGTTGAAACAAATGAAAATGATGAGTTTGATTCAATTGAGAAACTGATAAATAGAGTTAATCAATTGGATATTCCTATTTATACAGATAATTATTTTGTGAAAAAAGCCGAGATAGAGTTAAATAAGGTATTGAAAAGATAGGATAGGGGAGAAAGTGTAAAAAATGTTTGAAGAATATAAATTTCCAACAGAGGAATTATTAACTCATTCTGAAAGAATTCAAAAGCAAGAAGAAAATTTAGTTGAATCTCAAATAATAGAAAAAACATTATGTGATTTTGGAGCAAGAGGAAAAGTTGTAGAAGTTTTTAAAGGAAATTTAATAACAAGATTTTGTATTAAACCAGAAAATGGAGTGCAAATAAAGAAAATAAAAAGTTTAAAATTAGAATTACAATATATGCTTGGTGTAGAAAAGGTTGAAATCAGTATAATTGGAGAGAAGCAGATAGTTGCTTTAGATATAATTAATAAAAAAAGTGAAAAGAATTATTTGGGTGATTATATAAAAGAATTAAAAGAAATAATAGATGATAGTAGATTATCTAATGAAGATTTAAAAGAAGTTCAAGAATTAGTTTATATATTAGAACAAAGAGTACCAAAATATAAATATCATTTAGGAGATACTATTTATATAGGTTCAGATGAATATGAATTTGCTGGGATTAATAATGGGATAGTAAAATTATATGATGTTAAATTTCCATTATTTAATAAAGAAATGCCTTTTGAAGAATTTGAAAGAAAGGTACAAGAAAACTATGCAAATGAACATTTAATTGTAAAAGATAAACAAATTCAACATATAGAAACTGCAAAACAAAACAATGAAGAAAAATATCAAGATGATGTTGTTGAACAAGAACAAGAGAAACATGAAGAAACAAAGCAAATAGAAAATAATATTGAAAAATTAGATATAGAAATAAAAAAGCAGGGAAAACCTAAAAGAACAAAAATCCAAGATTATGTTTTGCATCCAGAAATACCAATAAATGAAAGAAATAATTTTAAAATTAATAATGAGAATTTAGGGGTAGGAACGCCAAGAGAAAAATTCGCAAAAAATGTAGCAGCAATTCAAGTCCTAAAAAAGTGTGAAAATGAAAATAGATATGCAACACTAGAAGAACAAGAAATTTTGTCGAATTATGTTGGTTGGGGAGGATTACAGCAAGCATTTGATGAAAAAGATAGTAGTTGGACAAATGAATATAGAATTTTAAAAGAATTATTAACAGAAGATGAGTATAAAAGTGCAAGAGAATCAACATTGACAGCATTTTATACTCCACCAGTAGTAATTAATTCAATTTATGAAGTTCTACAAAATATGGGACTAAAAGAAGCAAATGTATTAGAACCAGCCTGTGGAACTGGTAATTTTTTAGGACTGTTACCTAAAGAACTTTCAAATTGTAAAATTTATGGTGTTGAGAAAGATAGTATATCAGGAAGAATTGCACAACAACTATATCAAAAATCTACAATAGCTATAAGTGGATATGAAAAAGTAGATATGCCAGATAGTTTTTTTGATGTTGCAATTGGAAATGTACCTTTTGGAGATATATCTATAAATGATAGAAAGTATAATAAAAATCATTTTCTTATTCATGATTATTTTTTTGCAAAAACAATAGATAAAGTACGACCACGGAGGAATTGTTGCTTTTGTTACATCAAAAGGAACAATGGATAAGAAGAGTCCAGATGTAAGAAAATATATTGCTCAAAGAGCTGACCTTTTGGGAGCAATAAGATTACCCAATAACACATTTTCAAAGAACGCAGGAACAGAGGTAACATCTGATATTCTTTTCTTTCAAAAAAGAGAAAATATGACAGATATTATGCCAGATTGGGTATATTTAGATGAAAATCAAGATGGAATAACAATGAATAAATATTTTGTTGATAATCCAGATATGATTTTAGGTCATATGCAAATGGTAAGTGGTAGATTTGGAAATGTAGCAGAATGCAAAGCATTTGATGGAATAGATTTAAAAACATTATTAAGTGAAGCAGTAGACAAAATAAATGGAGAAATAACGGAATATACAGTTGGAGATATTGAAGAAAATGAACAAGTAGCAATACCAGCAGATCCTAATGTGAAAAATTATTCTTATGCTTTAATAGATGGAAAAGTATATTTTAGAGAAAACAGCTTAATGATGGAACAAGATTTACCAATTACTACAATGAGTAGAATAAAAGGTATGATAGATCTTCGTGATGCAACTTATGATTTAATTGATTTACAAACTGAAAATTATCCTGATGAAAATATAAAAGTAGCTCAAAATAAATTAAATAGGCTATATGATGAATATGTAAAAAAATATGGAAGAATAAATAGTAGAGGAAATAAACTAGCCTTTGAAGCAGATAGTAGTTATTATTTATTGTGTTCATTAGAAGTAATGGATGATGGAAAGTTTAAGAGAAAAGCAGATATGTTCTCAAAAAGAACAATAAACGCATACAAGGAAATTACAAATGTTGATACAGCAAATGAAGCACTTATTGTTTCATTATCAGAAAAGGCAAAAGTTGATTTAGAGTATATGTCAAAACTTACAGCTAAAAGTCAAGATGAAATAACAAAAGAATTAGAAGGCATAATTTATAAAGTTCCAATGGAAGATAATAAGTATGTTACAGCAGATGAATATCTTTCTGGCAATATAAGAGAAAAATTAAAATTAGCAGAAGCGTTGGTAGAAACACAACCAGAATTTAAAATTAATATTGAAGGATTAAAAAAAGTTATGCCTGAAGATATTAAAGCAAGTGATATAGGTGTAAAGTTAGGTTCTACTTGGATACCACAAGAAATAATTAATGAGTTTATGTATCAATTATTAAATACTGGAAGTTATGAACAAGGAAAAATAAAAGCTAATTACAGCAGTTTTACTGGAGCATGGTATATATCATGTAAAAGTTATGATTATGGAAATGTAAAAGCATATAATGCTTATGGAACTTCAAGAATAAATGCGTACGAAATAATAGAAAAAACACTAAATTTAAAAGATGTTAAAATCTATGATACAAAAACGGATATAGATGGAAATAAAATAAGGGAGTTTAATGGTAAAGAAACAGCTATTGCACAGGCAAAACAAGAACAAATAAAACAAGCATTTACAGATTGGATTTTCAAAGATCAAGAAAGAAGAGAAAAGTTAGTTAGATTATATAATGATACTTTTAATAGTGTTAGACCAAGAACTTATGATGGAAGTCATTTGAAATTTGCAGGAATGAGTCCAGAAATAACATTGAGAAAACATCAGGAGAATGCAATAGCTCATATATTGTATGGTAAAAATACTCTTTTAGCACATGAAGTAGGAGCTGGTAAAACTTTTGAAATGGTAGCAGGTGCTATGGAAAGTAAAAGACTTGGACTATGTAACAAGTCTATTTTTGTTGTTCCAAACCACATTATTGAACAGTTTGGAAGTGAATTTTTACAACTATATCCATCAGCAAACATTTTAGTTGCTACAAAAAAAGACTTTGCTACAGCAAATCGCAAAAAGTTTTGCAGTAGAATTGCGACAGGGGATTATGATGCGATTATAATTGGACATAGTCAATTTGAAAGAATACCAATGTCTTATGAAAGACAACAAGTATTAATTGATAATCAAATTAGAACAATTATAAATGGAATTGAAGAAGCTAAAAGGAATAATGCAGAGAACTTTACTATTAAGCAAATGGAAAAAACAAGAAGAGGTTTAGAAAATAAATTAGAAAAGCTAAAAGCAGACCATAGAAAAGATAATGTAATTAATTTTGAGCAACTTGGAATTGACAAGATGTTTGTAGATGAAGCTCATAATTATAAGAATTTGTTTTTATATACAAAAATGACAAATGTTGGTGGAATTACACAAACGGATGCACAAAAAAGTAGTGATATGTTTATGAAATGTCGATATTTAGATGAAATTACAGGTGGAAAGGGAGTTGTGTTTGCAACAGGTACACCAGTAAGTAATTCTATGGTTGAACTATATACAATGCAGAGATATTTACAATATGATGAATTAGAAAGAATGCACTTGGAAAACTTTGATAACTGGGCATCTACATTTGGAGAAACAGTAACAGCAATGGAACTTTCACCAGATGGAACGAGTTATAGAAGTAAGACTAGGTTTTCACAATTTCATAATTTACCAGAACTGATGAGTATGTTTAGAGAAACAGCAGATATTCAAACAGCAGACACTTTAAATCTTCCGACACCTGAAGTTATAACACACAATGTTTTAGTGCAACCGAGTGAAATTCAAAAAGAAATGGTTTCTAAACTTGCAGAAAGAGCAGAAGATATAAGAAAAGGAAATATAGATCCTAAAAAAGATAATATGCTTAAAATAACAAATGAAGGTAGGCAATTGGCTTTAGACCAAAGACTGATGAATGATATGATAGAAGATAATGAAAATAGTAAAGTATCTACTTGTGCTAATAATATTTATAAGCTATGGGAACAAAACAAAGAAGAAAAATTAACACAGTTGGTATTTTGCGATTTATCTACACCAAAAAGATTTGAAGAAAAATTTGATGAAGATGGAAATTATGTTTTTACAGATGTTTATAATGATTTGAGAAGAAAATTAGTATTAAAAGGCATACCAAGAGAAGAAGTTGCTTTTATACATGAAGCTGATAATGAAAGTAAAAAGAAGGAACTATTTGCTAAAGTAAGAAAAGGCGAAGTTAGAGTTTTAATTGGTAGTACAAGTAAAATGGGAGCAGGAACAAATGTGCAAGATAGAATAATTGCTCTGCATCATTTAGACACTCCGTATAGACCAGCAGATTTAACTCAGAGAAATGGTAGAGGTGTAAGGCAAGGAAATAGAAACAAATCAGTGCATATATTTACTTATGTTACAGAAAGAACCTTTGATGCTTATTTATTTCAAATGCTAGAAAGAAAACAAAAATTTATTTCACAAATAATGACCTCAAAGACTCCAGACAGATCAATGGAAGATATTGATGATAAAGCATTAAGTTATGGAGAGATTAAAGCATTAGCTACTGGAAATAAAGTAATATTAGAAAAGACACAATTGGAGTCTGACTTATCTAAATTAAAGATTATTAAACAAAGTTATTTAAGCCAAATTTACGATTTACAGGACAAGGTGGCAAAAGATTATCCTAATAAAATAAAAGAGCTTGAAACTCAAAAAGAAGCTTATGAAAATGATGTTAAGCAAGTAGAAAATAATACAATCAATAATTCGGAAGGCTTTTCTAAAATGATTATAAAAGGTGTAGAATATGCTGATAAAGAACAGGCAGGAAAAGCATTATTAGAAGCTTGTAAAAACAAATCTAAAGCTGATGAAGAACTAATTGGAGAGTACAGAGGATTTAAAATGCTATTATCTTTTGATACACTTCAAAAACAATTTAATATGACTTTAAAAAATGAATATAGTTATCATACAGCACTTGGAACAGATGTCTTTGGTAATATAACTAGATTAAATAATACATTAGAGAGTATAGAAGAAAACATTAAATATGCTGTAAATGATATAGAATTTATAAAAAGACAAATTGTAAATGCTAAAATAGAATTAGATAAACCATTTGAAAAAGAAAACGAAATCAAAGAAAAAACAAAAAGACTACAAGAAATAAATATTGAGCTTGGAATAGATGAAAACGATAAGCAAGTTATGGATGAGCCAGAAAATGATGAACTGGAAAAAGAAAATAAAGAGAAAAATTTAGAAAGATAATACAGATAACAGATGTATTATTTTTTTGTTTTAGGAGGTGTTTTATTGCCATATATACCACCAGAAATAGTAGAAAAAGCAAAAGAAATGGATGTTTTAACTTATTTACAAAACTATGAACCAAACGAATTAGTTAAAGTTGGAAATGGAACTTACAGCACAAAAACACACGATAGTATAAGAATTAGTAATGGATTATGGAATTGGTTTTCAAGAGGTGTTGGAGGAAAAAATGCAGTTTCTTACTTAATGAAAGTTAAGAATTATTCTTTTTTGGATGCTATACAAACAATTATAGGTAATGTAAGTGTTAAACAGCCTGTAATTTATAGAGAAGAAAAGAAAGAAAAAACAGAATTTGTTTTGCCATTAAAATCAATTAATTCAGAAAGGGCAAAGAGATATTTAGTAAAAAGAGGAATTGATTTAGAGATAATTAATGAGTGTATAAATAGTGGATTAATTTATGAAAGTGAGCCAAATCATAATGTTGTTTTTCTTGGTACAGATGAAGAAAAAAAGTATAAATATGCTTTCTTTAGAGGAACAAATGATACAAGATTTATGGGAGAATCGAAAGGAAGTGATAAGGCATACACATTTAGATTACTTTCAAATAATGAAAGTGAGAGAGTTCATTTATTTGAAAGTGCAATAGATTTATTATCTTATGCAACGCTATTAAAAATGAAAAATATTGATTGGAAAAATGAAAATATGATTTCACTGGGTGGAGTAAATAAACCATCAGAAGAACAAGAAGTTAATGATAAGATTCCAATAGCAATTATAAAATTTTTAGAAAATAATTCTAATATAAAGCAAATATATTTGCATTTTGATAATGATGAAATTGGAGAAAAAGCAAGCAAAGCACTTATGGAAAAATTGTCTAATAAATATGAAGTGATAGATAATCGACCACCAGTAGGTAAAGATTGTAATGATTATTTAAAATATGTTTTAGATTTTCAAAACATAAATAGGCAAGCAAATAATAAAAGAATTTATGAAAAAGTAAGATAAAATTTGGAGGAAAAAATTAGAATGAACAAATATAAAATTGAATTTAAACAAATATTTAATAGATTAGTAACAATATATGCAGAAGATGAAGAACAAGCAATGAAGGTAGTTGAACAAACTTATTTAAAAACAGATTTGCTAGATGATAATGAAAAAGATTTAGTGGGAATTGAAGCTAAAATCTTAGAAAAAAATGGAGAAAAAGTTGATAGAAAAGAAGAAATACCAGAAAATTTTGAAAACTTTTTAGATGAAAATGATATTGAATATCTTGAAGGTTTAACAAATGAGATTGAAGAAAATTTAGGAGAAATTAAAGAAGTTTTAATAAAAGAAGATAATAGAGTTGTTACTATTAGTGATAAAAAAGAAATAGAAAATATATACAAAATAATAGAAAATAAAAAGTCTATGAAAAAAAGTGTAACAGATACACCAAAAGATGTTAAAAAACTTACAAAAATTTCTTTCATTATAGGTGATGATGAAAAGAATATAATGAATATTTATATGAAAGATGATATGTATTATCTTGAACAACCATACAATGGAATATTCAAATTAAGTAAAAAAGAATACGAAGATATAATGATGTATTTATCTAAAGTCTATACTATTGGTGAAATGTCTAAATTTAATGTTACAAACAATAAAATAATGATGGAAATAAAAAAAGAAGAAATGAAGTCAGAAAATATGATGAATAACAAAATCAAATTGATTATCAAAAATATGACTAAGAAAACTTATGAGTATGAAGAAGATTTTTATGTAGAAATGGAAAAAGATGGTAAGTGGTATGAAGTAAAATGGACAGAAGAACCATCATTTAACTCAATTCTTCATATGATTAAGGGTGAGGAAACAATTACAACTGAAATAGACGGAATGTTTAGAGAATCTTTGACAAAGGGAAAATACAGAATTGTTAAATCATTTACTGAGGAAAATGCAAGTGAAGATGCTGAAATAGTATATTCAGCAGTAGAATTTGAAGTTAAATAAATAATATAAGAGAAGAAAGCATTTCTAATTCTATATAAGTAATGCTTTCTTTTATTGTAAGAATATGGGGAGATGCTTAAAATGAAAGAAAAAACACCAAATTGGTTAAAACTAGACAATGCAGCAACTATTTATCCGTCAACATTATCAAGAAAATATGCTGCTATGTTTCGTGTTAGTATGACTTTAAAAGATAAAATAGACAAAGATGTTTTACAAAATGCATTAAACAATGTAATAGATAGATTTCCAACATTTAAGTATAAGTTAAAGCAAGGACTTTTTTGGTGTTATTTTAAAAGAATAAAAGATAACCCCATAATAGAGCAAGATTATAATAATCCTATGTTTAGAATAAAGTTTAAAAATCATAGAAATTATCTATTTAGAGTTAGATATTATGAAAATAGAATTGCCGTTGAATTTTTTCACGCCTTAACTGATG
>ERZ779888.2280-NODE-2280-length-16235-cov-5.549073_pt1 | contig 16235 bp, 15 predicted proteins | sample MGYA00511245_ERZ779888 | MGnify/ENA primary metagenome ERZ779888 (study PRJEB29588, sample SAMEA2155255) | human gut metagenome | biome: human gut; feature: human-associated habitat; material: faeces | place: Denmark | collected 2008/2010 ... | reverse complement strand
ACTTCTCGCTTTTTGCCCTTATAGGGGGCTAGCGGGGGAATCTCCCCCACAAACTACCGCTCTAAGCAAAATGTGTCATTTTGCTTCCTTAGAAGTCCGACTTATGAGGATTAAAAATTTATCCGCGGTCGGCGTTTTCGCCGACCGCGAGTAAATTTCCGCATAACGTTTGGTCGGATTATTCTATAAATTTAATCCTATCATCGGCACTACGCCGTACGAGGTCCAACTAGCCCGATTTTCTTCGAGTTGTCCGACGAACCAGGGATTTATTATCGCTACTTTTTCGTTGTTATATCCGGGCGAACGGAGCCACCAGAAACCGTAGGAACGTCCTTCTTTTTCGCAAACCGCCGCGCCCTGAATTTTGGCGTAATCGGTACATTCTTGCATTCTTTCGTCGTCGTTGAGCATATGGCGTTCGTTTTCTCTGCTCATAAGGTAGACTTTGTCTGGCGTGTCCGCACAGAAATTCGTGTTGTCGGCGTATCCGGTGCTCTGCGCGCTGTTGTCCACGAGGTCATTCATAATCGCTTGTTGCTGACTTTCGTTAAACGCGGTGTTATAGAACGTATCGTTCAACCATTCTCTTATAGAACTTTCCGCGTAGTTGTTGCTCGCTACTCCGTGGCTGTTGGCCATAGCATATTCCTGACTGTCGATTACCAGATCGGCAAGCAAACCAGCCTGATTTTCGGTGGAGTTTAATACGTGCCATCTGATAGGTTCGAACTTAAACCAATAAACCGTTCTTAACTCGTAGCCGTTCTCTTGTTGTTCGGGGGTGTATTCATTACATGCCGCGATATTACTCGGTCTGTATTCTAACAAGAACACGCCTCTGTATTTTATACCGTCGCAAACAATATCTTTATACAGCATTAAATCGCCCTTTCCCCATTCTATATAGTAGTTATACGAAGTCCAGCCGTTCTTGTCGCTTTTCGTGGGCAACGATCCTGCCGTAGCGGTAAGTTTGGCGGAGAGGGTTTCGTCTTTAACTTCGGTTTGCGGATAACTGCCGAAATAAATAACTTCGTCGTGACGGCAGTAGTTGCCTTCTCTCGTTCCGTGCGCTTCTTCGCCGCATTTGTCGCAAATGCAGTTAATATTCGGCATATGATTAGTCGCTCCGCATCTTATGCAAGCGCATTTATCGTTATATTCGTGACCCAACTCCTTTATTTCTTCAAACGTCGTATAGTCGCAACGGGTGCAGGTAACGTAGGCTTTGTTCCCTTTTTCCGTGCAGGTCGCTGCCTTTGCCTCGTGTTGCACTTCGTCGTGTCCGAGCGCCGGAATGCTTTCGGTTTTCTTTTGTCCGCAAATCAGGCAGGTAAACTCTTTCTCTCCGGCGGTTACGCAATCGGGGTCTTTTACGATTTTACCCTCGCCGTAACTATGCTCGTGCGTGGAAGGCTCGCCCGGTTCGTCCGGCTCGCTCGGCGTATCGGGATCGCCGGGGGTCGTTTGATTTCCGCCGTTGTTTCCGTTGTCGTCCTTGTCGGTCTTACCGCAAGCGACTACGCTAGTCGCAAGCAACGCAACGAATCATACCGTAAGAATTATTTTGGCTATTTTTTTCATTCGTTCTCCTTTCTTTTTTCGGCTTCGATTCTTGCCGTAGCCGAAAGCGCAAAATTCGTTCGGAAAACCTTTTTCAAATCGTGTTTTCCTTTTTCTCACAAATTTTAGCACACCGAAAAACGGATAGCAATAAAAATAAAAGTAAAATAAGGTCGCGCGTAAAGAAAAACCGTTTTTCCAACCCACGACCCCCCGTTTTTTCGAATAAAAAACGCCGAGCAGACGATATTTTTTCTTCCGCTCGGTTTTCCGTATATTTATATCAGTTTATCTCCGTCGGCGTCGATTACGACAAGCGCGCGGATTTCTTCCCCGGTGGACAAGTCGTAATAAACGTAATACGTCAGTCCGTCGCTCGTTCCTTTAACTTCCTTGCAAAAAACTTCTTCGTTCCAGTCGGTGGGTATAACGCAGTATCTTGTGCTTAAAACGGTGAGTTCTTCGCTTATTTTTATCGTGTTTTCCGCCGATTTATCGAGTTTTACGTCGCGTTTTGCGTGGTTGTAGATATAGTTCGTCGCTTCCAGTCCCTGCACTTCGCCGGTTTCCGCAGACACCTTGACTTTAATCAGATCCGGGTAAAAAACCGTGCCGTTTTCGGCATAAGCAAAGTTGATATAAACCGTCGAGTTATTGTTATAAACCCACACTTCGCTCATATTTTTATATCCTGCTTTTTCGAGAAACGCTTTGCCCTTCTCCACGCACTCGGCGTCGGTTTTCGTCGGATTTTCCGTATCGCCGTAACAGTTCATTGACGCAAGAAAACCGCCTTTTTTCGTAACGAACGCGCTGTACTCTTTTTCGCCGTTCTTAAACCCGATAACGTACGCCTCGATCGTGCTTTTTCCTTCGCCTATCGCTTTGACGTCGCTCGCGTCGGGAAACAGTTCTTTAATCTTGTTTATCGCCGTTTCTTCGGTTATTTCCGCTTTTCCGTCCAAAAACTTCGTTTCTCTGTCGTTAAGTCCGTCGCTGAACGGTCCGTCGTAGATAAGTTCGGGGTAGTCTACCGAACTGTAATTTTTTATCGCGTCGCCCACCGCCGACAAGTCCGCTATCGTGCTCGCGCTTATCTTTCCGTCTTTTACCGTTCCTTCTCCGACTGCGCTCAGATCGGTTTTCAATTCGGTCAGCAACGAATAAAACCGTTTTACGTTGTCTTTTTCGCTCTTGCTCAGGTCTTCTCCGGCGCCTATTTTTCCCATAAGGTAATACGCGTAATCGCCGAGTTGGTTAAGAAATTTGGTCACCGACTCCATTTGTTCGCCGTCGATACCGATTTGCGACAGGTTGCTGACCGCCACGTCGCACTCTTTCCAGACGTCGGCAAGAAGTTCTCTTTTCACTTTCCCGGCAGTCACTACGTTGACTTTCGACAACTTGCTTTCCGCGTTGTCAAGACTGTCGATGGTTTCGCGATAACTCTTTTCGTACAAACTCTCTATCCGGTTCGTTTCCCCGGCGTATCTCGAACAAAATATCCCTAGCGGCACGGCAAGAGCGACCGCCGTCGCAACCCATAATCCTACGATTACTCCTATAATGATTTTAACTTTTTTCGTCATATTTTTTTACTCCGTTCGTCACGATTTTTGCGCTTTTCATCGCTTTTTAGTGGTTTTATAAACAAAACGCGTGTTCGCCTATTCTTAAATGCACGGATTTGGACAACATCCATTTGCTCGTGGCGGTTTTCGGATTGTAGTAATACAGACACCCGTAAGTCGGGTCCCAACCGTTGAGCGCGTCCTGCGCCGCTCTCAGCGCCGAAGACGACGGAGCAAGGTTTATTTGTCCGTCCTTAACCGCGTCGAACGCCCCTGCCTGATAAATTACGCCGCTTACCGTGTTCGGAAACTTAGAACTTTTCACCCTGTTAAGCACCACCGCGCCTACGGCAACCTGCCCCACGTACGGCTCGCCGCGCGCTTCGCCGTTAATCAACCTTGCCAGAAGATAAACGTCGCCCGAAGTTCCGCTGCCGCCGCCCGAACCTGCGGACAAAGTAATACCCATCGCGTCGGCGGTTTTCTTCCCCACTATTCCGTCTGCGGTAAGACCGTTCTTTTTCTGAAAACTCTTCACCGCGGTCTTTGTCTGCGCTCCGAAAACGCCGTCCACGCTGCCTTTGTAGTACCCCCAGTTTTTGAGTTTCGTCTGAATATTGCGGACTACTTGCCCGGTACTTCCCTGCTTGACCGCCGTAGCCGCTTCCGCTTCTTCGGGCGCGTCGAAAACGCCGCCGAACAGATAAACGGCGGTAAACGCCGTTGCGGCAACCAGTATCGCCACCATAACGATATTGACTACTTTTACACTTTTTGCGCTTTTCATTCTCTCTCCTTTTCCGAGTATTTTTTCACTATTTCATATAAAATCGACTTATACACGACGTTGTCGTAGTCTTCGGAAACGAAACATAACGGCGGAAAAGCGACGCACCACCAGTTTTTCCCGTTCCCCGTGCCGAGATTAAGTATTATCGCGCGGTAAAACCCCTCTTCGAGCGTAAGATTTTCGTACGTCCTTTTCTCGAAATACTCGGTATCCACCACGAGAGAGCAACCGTAAAAATAACCGCACGAATAAAGAAGTTCGTCGACCGCTCTTTCTATATCGACGGCGTGCGACAAAACTATTTTTTCCGCTTCTTTTCGTGTTTTGGTATTCCGAAGTAGCGGAGATAGATACCCTATAAGGCTATCTCTTACGGCGAGTTTAACTTCCTGATCGCCCTGCGCGTTACTGTTCGCTCTGATATGTATGCGCAAAAAATCGGGGTTCGGCATAGCCTTTGTCACACAGCCGAACAGCATTAAAACCATAATTATTACGACTAACAAAACTGCGATATTCTTTTTCATACCGCTGATTATTGACGGATTTTTTTAAGTTATACCGTTTGCATCCGATAAAAAATCGTCTTGCTTTTACGAAAAACCGCAATAAAAAACCGCTAAGAAATATTTCCTTAGCGGCAAATCGTATCGGTTTCGATAAAAATCAATGTTTAAGACTTTCTATTACTTCGTAAATTCTTTGCAAGTCTTCGTTGCTGAAATAGTCGATGGATATTCTGCCTTTTTGCTCGTTACCCATAAGTCTGACTCTCGTGGAGAAAACTCTCGTCATATCGTCGACGAAACTGCGCATCTCGACCGACATTTTTTCTTTGACTTTTTCGGTAATCTTGTTGGGTCTTGTTTCGGGTTTGAGATAATATTTTACCTGTTTTTCCGTTTCCCTTACGCTCCAACCTTCGAGTATGGCTTTTTTCGCCATTTCCACCTGATGGACGGGGTTCGTCACCGCAAGCAACGCTCTTGCGTGTCCCGCGCTGAGTTTGTCCCTTCTTACGAGTTCTTTCACTTCACCGGCAAGATTGAGCAGTCTGAGCGTGTTCGCGATGCTCGGACGGGCTTTGCCGAGTTTTTGCGCGACCTCTTCCTGCGTAAGGTTGTACGTTTCCATAAGTTCGCGTATCGCCTCGCTTTCTTCCATCGCGTTAAGGTCTTCTCTCTGAAGGTTCTCGATAAGGCTTATTTCTTTGGTTTTTACGTCATCGTATTCTTTAACGATTACGGGAACTTCGCTTATCCCTGCCATTTTCGCCGCGCGATAACGTCTTTCGCCTGCGATAATAACGTATTCGTCCCCCGATTTCTTGACTACGAGGGGTTGAATTATGCCGTGATTGCGGATCGAACCGGCAAGTTCGATAAGGCTCTCTTCGTTAAAACTCTTTCTCGGTTGGTCGGGGTTGGGAACGAGTTTGTCAAGCGGCACGCTATAAATCTTATCTTCGGTCTTTACGTCCGAACTAAGGTCTTCTATGTTGGCAAGCAACGCGTTCAATCCTCTTTTTACGGGTTTAGCCATTCTTTTCTCCTACCGTTTTTCTTTTAATTCTAGCACTTATTTTCTTTTTTGTAAATAATCACAAAGGTAAAATTCGCGGTTTGTTCTGTCCGCGCGGATATTTATCGGGCGTTTTTCCGATTTTTTCGACGATAACGAAACTTCTGTCGTATTCGCCCGACAGTCTGTACCTGTCAACCGCTTTGATTTCGCAACGAAGTGTTTTCATCGCGCGCTCCGCTTCCGCTATCTCTTCGTCGGGTTTTCCTTTGTACGCGACGAGTACGCCGTGTTCTTTCAGTAAGGGCATCGAGTATTCCAAAAGCACGTTCAGCGGCGCAACTGCTCTCGCTATCGCGCAATCGTAAAACTCTCTGTTATTTCTCCCTTCTTCTTCCGCTCTCGCGTGGACTGCAACCGCGTTCTTTAAGTCGAGTTCTTTAATGATATGGTTCAAAAAATCTACTCTCTTACGCAGACTGTCGAGCAGAACGAACTCTCTTCCGTCCTTTTCGCCCGCAATAATAAGGGGTATGCTAGGAAACCCGGCTCCGCTGCCCACGTCCACGATTTTACCTTTTTCCGGCAAATACTTAAGCCCTTTTATACTGTCTAAAAGGTGCTTAACGGCAATTTCTCGCTCGTCCGTTATGCTCGTAAGGTTCATCTTTTGGTTGTATTCAAGCAAAATACGACAAAACGCAGTCATCTTTTCAGACTGCGCTTCGGTTAAGTTTATTCTGTTTTTTTCAAGTTCTTCGATAATTATCATTCGTTTATTTTACTTCGCTTACACTTTCTTCGGTAACGGTAATTTCCGCTTCGATTTGCTTGTAAGCAGTCGTTTCTCCTTCCGTGTACGGTCTTAATACCATTATTTTTATTTTGTCGCCGGGTCTTACGGTAAGCATAAGATCGACCACCTGATACGATCTCGTCACCGCGATTTCTTCGCCGTATCCGTCCGTTCCGTCGGATTGTCTGTCAAACGCAACGCTCTTAATAACGTCGCCGGCGAATAACTTTTCGTATGCAAGCGCGCTCTCTTCGATAATTGCGCCTTCGTCCGCGTTTTCGTATACCGTAACCGTCTCTTCGATAACCGTTTTTCCGTTTTCCGCGTCGTAAACCGCTCTCGGCTCGTTGCTGATTACGGTGATTCCGAGCAAGGCTTTTTTAATGCCCGAATACCCTTGCGAAGCGTTGTAGATCACGTTTTCCGCGACGTATTCGACTATGTTGGACGGAATGGCGTATCCGATGTTTTCCACATCGGTGGTTATCATCTTCGCGTTCACGATACCGATAAGTTTACCGTCCGCGTCGAACAGTCCGCCGCCGCTGTTTCCTTTGTTGATCGCGCAGTCCACACGCATAACGCGGAACTTAACCGTCGTTTCGTCGTCCGCTCCCGTCATCGTGAGATTTTCACTGTCCACGCTGACTATTCCGCTCGTAACGGATATTCCGCTTCCTTTCGCGTTGCCCACGGCAATGGCGGTTTGCCCTACGGCAACTTCGTTGCTGTCCGCAAACTCCGCCGCTTCCGCAGACGAATTTTTAAGTATCTCGCTGCCTTCTATTTTAAGTACCGCTATGTCGTAGTTCATCGATCCGCCGACGTAAGTCGCCGGGATTTTTTGCTCGCCGGTATAACTTGCGTACAGATAAACGCCTATATCCGTGCTGATTTTGTCCGCCGCGTTCGACGTGGATTCGTACACGACGTGGAAGTTGGTAATAACGTACGCGTCGCCTTTGCTTTTGTCGAGTTTGTAAATAACTCCGCTGCCGCCTGCCGTCGCGCTCTGCGTCTTCGAATTGCCGAAAATATCCGTGGAAGTAACTTCGTGAACGCACGTTATCGCGACCGACGAAAGTAAATTCTTCGCAACGACCGCTTGCTCGCTTTTTACGTTCGCGCCTACGGATTCTTTGATAAACGTAAGTATGTCCTTGTCGTACCCTGCCTTAACCGCGGCGTCGTAGTACTCGGCTATGGTAAAATACGTCGTTCCGTCCTTACCGTCCGTGCCGTCAATGCCGTTCGTCCCGTTCTTTCCGTCAACGCCGTCTTTGCCGTTCGTTCCTTTCAAACTGTCAAGCCACTCTTCAACCGTGCCCTGAAACCCGTTCTCTACGGCAAGTTCGTACGCCGATTTACCGCCCGATTCTTTATTGCTGCACGCCGTCATACAAACCGCACAAACGAATATCAGCATAACCGCAACGATAAGAAACATTCTCTTCTTCATATACACACCTTCTTTCCTTTCCCTAAGGGTAACCGTATCCTTATCTTAACCCAACCTACTTAAATGAAAATTTAACGGCAACGTTTTTCATTCAATTTTAAGAGTTTTCCTGCGTAGTCGTTTCATTCCGGACAAAGGCTTTTTTCTGCGTTTTATCGTTTTTCAAACGTTAAAAGCGATTCTTTTCCGTGCGGCTTTCACGAGAAAACACGCAGCCGCAATAATTTTGCCTGTATATTCCGTACCGTTCCGACAAAACCGTACTCCTAAGGTATCCGCCGCGCTTCTTAAAATCCGTCGGCAAATATTTTACGCCGTAAGTTCGTTCGAGTTCAAACCCGACTTCGTTAATTACTTTTGCGTTTTTTAACGGCGAAATCGTAAGCGTGGTCGCAAAAAACTCGTATCCGTTTTCTTTCGCTTTTTCGACGGTTTTGCTGAGTCTTAGCGCAAAACACACCCTGCACCTTTTTCCGCCTTCGGGTTCGTTTTCCAACCCTTTTACCGCCTTGTAAAACTCTTCGCTTTCGTGTTCTTCTCCGATAAATTCCACTTCGGGCGCAAACTCGGCAATAAAGCGTTTTTGCTCGTTTTTCCGTTTTTCGTACTCCTCGTCGGTATCGATATTCGGATTGTAATAAAACACCGTCAGACGGAAAAACTTAACCAGTTCTTCTATGCAATACGAAGAACACGGCGCGCAACAACTGTGCAGCAAAAGCGTCGGCTTGCGGTCGAGTCCTTTTACCGTTTCCGTCATCAGTTTATCGTAGTTTACGACGTTCATTTTCTCTCCGATTTTACCGTCCGTACGTCGTGATAAGATTCCTGATATACGCGTGGTCGACGCTGTTTATAGCGGAATAGTTCGTTCTGTACCGCCAGCATCCGTCCGCTTGTCCGGGCGTGTTCATTCTCGTGTCCGAGCCGTAACCGCAAAGGTCCTGCATCGGCACTATCGCTACGTCCGCAACGCTCGCCATAACCGCGCGGATAAACGCTCTCGTCGCGCGGCATTTGCCCGCGCCGTCCGCCCAGCCGTATCCGGGGTCGCAAGCGACGTAGTTAAGCGCGCTTTCAAGCGTGGCGTTGTCCAGACTAAGCAACCACCCCAGCGTGGTGTCGTTGTCGTGGGTCGCCGTATACGCTACGCAGTTCTTTTCGTAATTGTGCGGCAAATGCTTGTTGTTTTTGTCGCCGTCAAACCCGAACTGCATTACTCTCATTCCCTTAAATCCCGTTTCTTCAAGGAATTTCTCGACGTGTTCGTCGATGATCCCGAGATCTTCCGCTATTATCTCTATATCCGCTTTGCGCTTTTTAAGGGCATCGAACAAGGCTTTTTGGGGACCCTTACGCCACTTTCCTTCTTTTGCGGTTTCCGCGCCGGCAGGAACTGCCCAGTACTCGTAAAGTCCGCGGAAGTGGTCTATCCTGAGTACGTCGTAAAGTTTTTCGGCGTGCTTTATTCTGTCCGTCCACCACTTGTACCCGTCTTTCGCCATCTCGGCGTAGTCGTACAAAGGATTGTTCCAGAGTTGTCCGTCTTTGGCAAAATAATCCGGCGGAACGCCTGCTACTTCCGTGGGTTTATAATTCTCGTCGAGTTTGAAACATTTCGTGTTCGCCCATACGTCCACGCTGTCATAACTTACGTAAATCGGCAAATCGCCGAAAACTTTTATACCGAGATCCGACGCGTGTTTTCTTATCCTTTCCCACTGTTTGAAAAACCAGTACTGCTCGAAAAGGTAATACCTTGCGTCTTCGCCGAAATCTTCAAAAACTTTCTTTACGAGCGCACGGGAATGTTTTGCGTACTCTCCCCACTCGACCCAGCACTTGTTTCCGTTTGCTTTTTTCAAAGTCATAAACGCCGCGTAGTCGTATATCCACTCCTCGTTGTCCTTCGCAAAAGCGTCTATCTCTTTTTCGAGTTCGTACGTTTTGCGCGAATACGCCGTGCGTAAAAGTTTTGACTTCGTTTCGTAAGCATAACCGTAATCCGTAAGGTAAATACTGCCCTTATACTCGTTTTCGGCGAGTTCTTCTTTGGTCAGAAGTCCGCCGAGCCTCTCGGGGTCGATATAAAGAAAATTCCCTGCATACGAAGATATTCCGCTGTACGGCGAATTGCCGAACCCCAACGCGGTAATCGGCAACGTTTGCCATATCTTAAATCCCATTCCCGCAAACTCGTTGAGAAAATACTCCGCGTTGCAAGAAAATCCGCCTATGCCGTATTTGCCCGGCAAACTCGATACGTTAAGTAAAATACCTGCCTGTCTTGTCATTTTTTCGCTTCCGATTGCGGCGAAACGCCCTTTTCGTTTGCCGCCGTTGATTTTTTTATAAAATTTTTGAATTTCGGCGAGTTGAGTATATCGCCGAGTATCATCGCTTCGAGATACTTGTTGCCTTTGCACGCCCTTTCCACGCTTTCAAGCACTCCGCCGCAGTTCGCTTCCTTTTTATGCGCGTAAGCGGCGTCTTCTTCCCGCTTTCTTGCTTCGCGCAGAATATCGCTTTCGGCGCGTTGCGTATCCGCCTTTCGGGTCGGGCGGGCGGGCGATTTTTTAACGGGCGCGCCGGTAAACAGTTCGTTCAGTTCTGCCATTTTTATCGAAAATTACTTCTTGTCCGTGCCGTCGGCAGGGTGAGCCGTCGGATTGACGATCGCGTTGCGCATAGCCGTGTCCGCTTTGACGTTTTCCATATTGTAATAATCCATTACGCCGAGTTTACCCGATTTTAACGCCTCCGCCATAGCCTTGGGTACTTCCGCTTCCGCCTCGATTACCATAGCGCGCATTTCCTGCGTTTTCGCTTTCATTTCCTGCTCGGTCGCTACCGCCATCGCGCGGCGCTCTTCCGCCTTGGCCTGCGCTATTCTCTTGTCCGCTTCCGCCTGATCCATCTGAAGTTGCGCGCCGATGTTTCTGCCTACGTCGATATCCGCTATGTCTATCGACAGAATTTCAAAGGCCGTTCCGTTGTCAAGCCCTTTGTTAAGCACCGTCTTGCTGATGCTGTCCGGGTTTTCCAAAACTTCTTTGTGCGTGTTCGCACTGCCTACGGTGGTAACGATGCCTTCGCCTACCCTTGCGATAATCGTTTCTTCCCCCGCTCCGCCGATAAGACGGGAAATGTTCGCCCTGACCGTAACTCTCGCCTTACAGCGCAGTTCTATACCGTCTTTCGCAATCGCCGCAATAACCGGCGTTTCGATTACTTTCGGGTTTACGCTTACCTTAACGGCGTTAAGCACGTCTCTTCCGGCAAGGTCGATCGCCATCGCCGTTTTCGTAGAAAGTTCTATATTCGCGCTGTGCGCGCTGATAAGGGCATTTACTACCTTTTGCACGTCGCCTTTCGCCATATAGTGCGTTTCGAGTTCGTTAATGTTAATGTTAAGTCCGGCTTTTTTCCCGGTAATGTACGCTTCCACTATCATTCCGATTTTGATTTTGCGAAGGCGCATACCCACGAGTTTGCCCATAGATATCGACGCTCCGCTTACAAGCGCGCGGAACCAGGTGGATACGGGCACCATAACGAAAAACACTACGAGCGCGACCACGATAATTACTATGCCTGCAACCAGTGCGGCAACGTTAAGTCCTAGTAAAGATAAAAACATTCAGTTACCTCCGAAAAAACTAACTTTATTTATTGTTTTCGCCGTTTTCCTCTGCGGAAACAGCTCTGCTTACTTTGATTATTCCGCCTTCCACCGCGTAAACTCTGACGTTTACGCCCGGTTCTATAAGAAGTCCGTCGCTTTCCACGTCGTAAACCGTCCCGTCGATTTCCGCCTTGCCCGACGGGCGCAAAACGGTGACGGATTTGCCTTCTTTTCCTAAAAGAAGCGAGTAGTTTTTCGTTCCGTCGCTGAATTTTTCGTCAACCGCCGTTCCCGTGCGGAACAACGCCGATTTTTTTAACCAACCGCGTTTTTGCGCGACGAACGCAACGAGAAAAAGTACCCCGAAAATTATCGCGTCCAGCAGCACGAACTGAAAAATTTGCATAACGACTATATCGTCTTCTTTGTGAAAAACCGCGCGCAAAACTATGCTCGCGACCAGACATATTATTCCCGTTATACCGAAAACCCCGAACCCCGGCTCGAGCATTTCCACGATAATCAGAACAAGCCCGGCAATCAAACAGACCGGAACGAACCATTCCATATTGGAAAACAGCAATCCGAACTGCGTAAAAAACATCTTTCTCTCCTGTTATTTTTCCCTATATTATATTTATAATACATTAATTATCCCTTAATGTCAATGCGCAAGCGTTCCGCTTTTACGCGCTCTCTTAAATAAACTTTAATTACCCTTTGCGCACGAGCGCACTTTATGATATACTACTAAAGAATTATGTTTACGGAGAAAAATTTACGCTTTATTCTCGTTTTACTCGCGGCGGCAACCGTCCTTTGCTCTTTGCTCGTCGGCTGTTCGACTGCCTCGAAACTGTCTTTCGCCTCCGACAAATTCGTCGTGGGCGTAGGTAAAGAACTTACTCTCGACTTTACCGTAACTCCGAAAAAAGCGGATTACTCTTTTTCGGTAAGCAACGATACCATCGCTTCGGTTACCCAAAACGGCGTAGTCAAGGGACTAAAAACGGGAATAGTCACCGTAACCCTTGCTTCGGGCGACAAGACCGCTACGACGACTCTCGTCGTGTCCGACTCGACTAATCCTGCCGACGTGGATATAAACGGCAAAAAAGAATATACGGTGTCTTTCTTCCTCGCTTATCCGTTTACTTTTATCCAAACCGAAAAATACAGAGAAAACGAATTCGTTTCTTTCGCCTTGCCGACGTACGTCGGTTATGACGTGGACGGATGGTACCGCGACTCGGACTGCACGACGAAATTTGACGAAAAAGTCGAAAAAATAACGGAAAATTTAACGCTTTACTGCCGTCGCACCGCAAAAGAAAACTCCTTCGTCGTAGACGGCGACGGTTATATCTGCGGTTTGCTCTATCCTTCGCTCGCCCCCGAAGAACTCGTTCTTCCCGAAATAGCGGAAGGCAAAAACGTACGCGGAATAGCGAATAAAGCGTTTTATATTTACACAACGATAAAAAAAGCGGTTATTCCGGCTTCGTACGAAAGCATAGGCGACTTTGCCTTCGCCGGGTGCGTTTCCCTTACCGAAGTGGAAATCGAAAAAGGAAGCGCGCTTAAATCGATCGGCAAGTTTGCTTTCGGCGTGACCGCGGACGAAACCGACGACGGCAAAACCGTGCCCAACGAGGAAAACGCCTGCAAAAAACTCGAAAAAATCGAACTCCCCGACAGCGTGGAACAAATCGGCGCGTTTGCGTTCGGTTATTGCGAAAAACTGTCCGTAAACGTACCGTCAAGCCTTACCGTCATCGATTACGGAACGTTTTACAAAACGCAAATCGCCGTAGCCAACCTTAAAAACGTAACCGAAGTAAAAGCCTACGCTTTCGGCGAATGTAACCGACTCGCCACGGTAATCAACGCGCAAAACGTCGAGTACTGCGGCAAAAACTCGTTTTTCAAAACCGCGATTTATTCGTCGCAAATAAACGCTTCCCCTTACGTTGTGTACGTCGACACGATCGTTTACGGCTGCAACGAAGGATTGGGCAAAACTTTTGTCGGAAACGGCAAAGTTAATCTTAAAGAAACCGCTACGCTTATCGCCGACGGTGCGTTTTCCGGCAAAAATCAGTCGGAATTAACCGTTTATTTTAACGGCGCGAACGTGAAAATCGGCGAAGACGCGTTCATCGACGGAAACGGCGTTTGCTTGGTCGTTCCCGACGAAACGCTGGAAAAATACAAAACGGACAACCCGGCGTATAAGACCCTTTTCTGTACCAAATTCGTAGTAACGATAAACGACGACGAAAACGCGGTAAACTTCGGCGAACACACGCTTTTACGGTTCGGCGCAAACGATTATCGCTACGACAAATACACCGTTCTGACAAGTCCGACCGACCCGTCGAAAAAGAAAACGCCTTTGATTATCGACCTTACGGCTTTGCCGCACGGGGGCGAAATCACGAGAATAAACACGCGCGCGATTAACCACTATATCGGCAAAGACCGCAACAAACGCTTCACCGGACGGATGCAAACTCTTATTCTTCCCGAAAATCTCCGCTCTATTGCCGTATTCGCCGTGCTTAACTGCGGCGAGTTGCAACGTATCGATATGACGAAATGCCGTTTTTCCGTCGGATTCGAACAAAACTCCTTCCAGTTTTCCACGCTCGGCGAAAATCTCCCCAAAGGTGAAACCACTTACGTTTACGTAAAACAAGCGGATTACGATTACTATTACGAAAATTGGAAAGACAAAGGTCTGATAAAAGAACGGCTTAAAGCCGAATAATTTTTACGAAAAGTTAGTTTACGTCCGGAATCAGAGATAACGGCTCGAAAAATCTTTCACCCATTCCACTATCTTATCGAGAGAGGGTTTTCCCGGCACGCAAGCGACGGAAGTGTGATCGGAACCGTAAAAAATTTGTCCTACGTGGTGTATACCGTTCTCGGTGAGCAGTCTTTCCATCGTGTCGTAACAGGTCGTGGGGACCATAGTGTCGGTAACTACGTCGTCGGGGAAAAGGTTAAGCAGGATATTGTCCGCTTTTTTCTTGTCTACCGCTCCGTACGCAAGTATCGTCGGGCAGGTGTTCGCGTCGATGTACGTTACCGGCGAAAAAGCGTCTACTTTTTCCCACAATCCGGTAAGGTCCATATCCTTGGTAAACTTGCCTTCTTTGATAAGTTCGAGTTCGGGTATGGAACCCGGTTCGAATCCGCTCATCGAGTAGAGAAGTTCTACCGCCATAGGTTGCAGAAGTTTCTTTATCGCGGCAAGGCTGTCCCCTGCTTCGGGTACGTAAAGGTAAGGCTCGATCGTCTTTTTGTAACCTACGTCGCCGAATTGGTTCGGTCCGACGATGTCGATTTCGAAAGCGATTTCAAGGGGCGCTCTCCAACCGTCTTTGTAAGCGTAAAGGGAAGACAGGTGTCCGCCGGCGGATATTCCGCCTATGCCGATTTTGGTAGCGGTAAGTCCGTTCTCGGCTAAAAACAGTTTCATATGTCCGACCATCGTGTCGATATCTCTGACCATTTCGCCCAGCGTGCCGCCGCCGACTTTCATCGTAGCAAGACGGTAGTTCATACTGAACACGACGAACCCTTCTCTTACCAACCTGTCGCAAAGCGCGTTGCCGTCGCCGTTCTTATCCCCGGACATCCACGCTCCGCCGTGAACGAAGAGTATAACCTTAGCGTCTGCCGGAACGTTCTCCGGAGCGGTAGGAACGTATACGTCGAACGTCTGATTATTGGACGAAAGTTCTTCGTCGAGTCTTGTTCCGTAAATAAAATCGCGGTATATTCTCGCGCTCGAACCCGTCACCGCGTCGTAACTTCTTTCGGATATCTTTTGCGGAGCGGCACATACCGTATAGGGTGCCTTAACTTCGGTGTTGGATACCTTAACCGTAAATTCCCCTTCGCCGACCGCTTTCTCGGTACTGAAATCATAAAGGTCTTTTTTGCTTATTTTCGACGTCTTTACGACTTTGCCGTCCTTGTCTTTTTTCAAAATTTTCGAATTTTCGAAATCGAAACCTTCGCCTACGACGAACACGTTTTTACCTTCGTATTCGTACGTCTTGTTGCCGCTGTCGATACACGCCGCCACGCACAAAATAAGCGCGATCAGCACGATAACGATTGCAATACCGCCTATGATTTTTCCGGTCGTCTTCATAAACAAACTCCGTATGTTGATTTTTTTCGCAAATATTGTAACACGCAAAACCGCCGCTGTAAATACAATGCTCGTTTTTTGTTAAAACCCTAAAAAAATCCTTTCTCGCGCCTTTCCGTTAATCTTCGCTCATTTCGAACAAATCGTTCGGCGTACATTCGAGCACTTCGCAAAGCGCCTGCAACGTTTTGAATTTTATCCCCGCGGTTTCGTTGTTCATTATTTTGTTAAAATTTTGATAACTTAATCCTAAACGAATGTAAAGCCAGTACTTTGTTTTGCCCTTTTCATTAAGGATTTCATACAAACGTAATTTCATTATACCACCTATACATTATAGAATGTGTACAGTATATCCCGTTTTTACGCTTGACAAGTAGACACACACATTATATAATGTACACATTAGATATACGAGGAGGTTCTTACAAATGCACAAAAAAACGTTGCGTGCCGTTTCGGTTTTCGTGGTTATGTTTTTTTTAGTTCTGGCAGTATTTTCTTTATCCGCGTGTTCGTCGAAAAAGAACATAATCGGAACTTTTTACGGCATAGGATACAATTTTGACGGAAGAATCGCCGAATGTGTGATTAAATTTATAGATAAAACCGACTTATGGGCTTACACCCACATATCCGGGAATAGTCCGGTTATACAAACCGGAACGTACAAGATTTCGAAAAACAAAGTAATTCTGAACGTTTTTAACGACGGAGAAATTACTTTTGAATACGATAA
>ERZ779888.2273-NODE-2273-length-16281-cov-53.485948_pt1 | contig 16281 bp, 10 predicted proteins | sample MGYA00511245_ERZ779888 | MGnify/ENA primary metagenome ERZ779888 (study PRJEB29588, sample SAMEA2155255) | human gut metagenome | biome: human gut; feature: human-associated habitat; material: faeces | place: Denmark | collected 2008/2010 ... | reverse complement strand
ACAGCACTGCGGATGGATATCTCGTTGCTCGCTAACTTTTAGCGGACAGCAATAACTCTAAATAGAGAAGCCGGCCATTTCATCGGTCGGCTTCTTCGTTTTTCAGATAATTTTCAAAATAAGACTATTCAAACACAAGGAGGGCGATGCTTTGAGGTGCCAGAACATGCCCGTCAGACGTGGATGACAGAGCGGTGTCTTCCGGCGATTGAGCCAAAACCAACTTCCTGGCCGGGACAGAAACCTTGAATTCCAAAGGAGTGTCCTCGGAAATATTCCAGACCACAACGCCGGTCTTCCTGCCGGAGACAAAAGATTCGGCCGGAAACATGGTACGTTCCCGCTCACGCAGGGAAGAGTCACTGGCGTACTTTATGAAATCCCTCAATATGTCCATGTCATAGAATTTCAAACGTTCCCTGAATGAATGGCAGACTAGAAATAATAAGTGTAGCTCATGCCAAGGAATGGAGAGATTTTATCGAATCCTTTGAACATACCTTTGATATAATGAATATAGTAACAGTGCCAGTCACCTTTGGCCCATGCGAAACCGTATGACGCTTTAATGGCACGTGATGTCTGAAAACCATATTGGTAGCCAACACCAACATACATTGACGTATATTCGGAAGTGATGACATTCCAGTTCAAATCCACCGGAATCACCATCTCATTTACGGTCAGGCTTTCCTTTGAGCCATAGGAAGAATCATCATATCTTATTTTTGTGTAGGCCATCAGAGCCTTGGCTCCGATAATAAGATTCAACGGATGTCTCTGGTCTCCGAACCTTATCATCCCACCTGCAGCTATTGAGAAAGGATATGCCTCATAACCAGTGTCATAAGAATATCCAACATCCGCTGACAAAGTTAATCCAAAGCGTATGCAAGATTGGCTGGACCTATAACTTCCGCGGGATGATGCATCTGACGACCTACTTTGTGACGCCGATGCCTTGTAAACCGAGGAATATGCTTCATTATTCCGGGTGGCGGTGGCGTATTTGTCGCTCACATACCTGATTGTCTCGTCATCAGCGGCATATTCCATGGCCATTCTTTTGTCCGCGTAGGAGGATTCAGACGTGAACTTGTCCGCCATCAGGCGGGCGATCTTGCTGGAGGCGCGCTTGTCATAGGAACTGGCGGGATAATCCTTGCGGAATTGCTTCAGCGCGTCGATGGTGTTGACACGGAGGGCGTTGAAATAAGCCTGCGAGGTTGACAGGTCGGCGATGGCGTCATCGGCCTCCTGTTTGTAGATCCGATGCTCGGACTCGGCGAGATACCGCTTGTAGGAATCTATCGTATTCTGGCCTTTGGCTTTCAGCCAGAGAGGAAGATCATCGATCCTGTCGGCCACATCCTCCCGGAACGCGGAATCCGGATATTTCTTCATGAACGCATCGAGACTGGCGACGCTTTGGCTGGCGACGGCATCGGTGTAATCCTTCCGTTCCATCGCGACACATTTGTCCAGAATCGCTTTCGCATCGGTGTTTGCAGGGTACTTGGCCAGAATCTCCAGGAAGGCGAATGTCATCAGGGTCCTCCGGGAATAATTCGCGCCTGCTCCGAAATCATCCTTGTCAAGTTGCCTGATCTCGTAGGCATACTCAAGAACCTGCTCGACCTGTTCCTCATCAAACCATTCGTAAAAGACCTGTCTGAATCCGTCGTTCGCATCCAGAAGTATCTCTCTGGAGAAAAACTGTATTCCTGAGTTGGCTATTAAAGTCTGGACCATAAGTCTCGTTTTATTTTGGGGTTATCATATTTTGCGGCTCCACTCTGCCCAGTGGTATGGCATTGCCGCAAATATAACGAATTTTGTCCGGAAAGCGAACATCTTTCTGAACCAATGAATATACGTGGCGGATAAGCGGCTCATAATCAATTAAAAGACCAAAGTCCTGACGCTGGTAACGGCATCAGGACTTCGGTCTTTATATTCATTTACAGCACATTAAGTGCCACGGCTATTTTTTCAGGCCGGAGTTGAGGAAGGCTATGAAACCATCAACGGAAAGATTATAGCCACGGACCGGGGCAAGCTGGTTGCCTTCGGCGTCAAGAAGGGCATAGTTCGGCTGGGCGTTTACTCCGAACCGTGTACGGGCTATGTAAGAGTTCACACGACCGATCTCCTTCAAGGTCTTGCCATCCGGAGTGGTCAGCCATTCCGCCTCATCGAGTTTGGTCTTGTCATCCACATAAAGAGCCACAAGGACATATTCATTCCTGAGAATATTCAGGACTCTCGGATCGCTCCAGACGCGCTGTTCCATCTCGCGGCAGTTGACGCAGCCGTGGCCGGTAATGTCAACGAAGACGGGTTTGCCCTGGGCCTTAGCGGCGGCGAGGCCTTCCTCCAGGGTGAAGTAGCCGGTCAGACCGAGCGGCATCTTGAGGTCGTACTTCTGGCCGTAGGTGAAGACACCGGTCACTGAGCTTGTCGATGTGCTGGTTTCTTCGGTCGCTTCGATGGTCGCTGAGCCTGTCGAAGTGACCGTTCCCACCGGAGTGTCCGCATAATTGTAAACCACAAAATCCTGAGTCTCAAGCGGAGGAAGGTAGCCGGACAGAGCCTTCAGCGGAGCGCCCCACATTCCCGGAATCATATAGACCACGAATGTGAAGACGGCGATCGCAAGGCCAAGCCTCGGCACAGAGACATGCTCCACAGGATCGTCATTCTTGAAACGTAGCTTGCCAAGAAGGTAAAATCCGAGAAGCGAGAACGTGACGATCCATATTCCTAAATATACTTCCCTGTCAAGCAGTCCCCAGTGGTAGGTCTGGTCAGCGACGCTGAGGAACTTGAAGCCAAGTGCTACCTCGATGAAGCCGAGCACGACCTTGACACTGTTGAGCCAAGAGCCGGACTTGCCTTTCATCTTTTTCAGCAGCGACGGGAACATCGCCAGGATCGTGAACGGCAAGGCGAAGGCGACGGAGAAGGCGAGCATCGTGACCATCGGAGTCCAGAACTCTCCCTGAGTTGATTTGATCAGCACCGTGCCGACAATAGGACCGGTGCATGAGAATGACACCAGCACAAGGGTCAGAGCCATAAAGAATATGCCGCCGAGTCCTTTGCCGCTGGACTTCGCGTCACTCTTGTTGGCAAGGCTGGACGGCAGCTCTATCTCGAAGGCGCCGAAGAAGGATGCCGCGAAAATCATGAACACGATGAAGAATATCAGGTTCGGCAGCCAGTGTGTCGCAAGCCAGTTGAATATGTCGGCGGTGACCGTATTCCCTCCGATTATCCATGTCAGGCCGATGATCACACTGATCGGAACAGTGTACAAAAGGACAATGAAGAGACCGTAGATGAAAGCCTTGAAGCGGCCTTCAGCGGCGGTCGAGGACTGTTTCATGAAGAACGACACCGTCATCGGCACCATCGGGAACACACATGGGGTCATCAGCATGGCGAATCCCCACAGGATGGCTTCGATGATCAAAGCCCACAGAGACCCTTCGTTATCGCTATTATCACCGGATGCGATACCGGCCTCAAGCGATGAAGAGGCCTCTTCCGACTTAGTGTCAATGGTAACGTCATCCGAAGACGCACTCGCCGCAGGTACAGCCGCAGCAAGCGGAACGGAGAATTCCCATGATTCCGGAGCCGCGCAGAACCTGTCGTTGCATCCGCTCCATGAGACTTCACCTGTGACCGTGGCCTCACTGCCGGTCAGTTTGACCCTTTGAGTGAGTGTCACAGAATCAAAGAAAACTTTTTCTCCTTGGAAATCAGACGGTTTTGTCACCTGATTGAGACCACCGACCAATGAATATCCTTGATCGGAGGCGAATTCGATGGAAATAGGATTGTAGGCATGATCCACAGTGTAGATGTGCCATCCATCCACAATGCTGGCCTTGAATGTCAGTTCATAGACATTCTCTGAAACCACCTTGCTGGAAACCGACCACTTGGCGGTGGCCTCCGGGGCTTGCGCGAAAGAGGCCACACTCCCGATAAGGAGTGCAGCCACCAACGCCACAGCTTTTTTGAAAGTATGTGTCATAGCGTCAAAACATTTGCCGTTATATTCAGAATGTTATTTAGCGTAGGCTACGGAACGGGTCTCTCTGATCACAGTGATCTTGACCTGTCCCGGATAAGTCATCTCCTCCTGGATCTTCTGGGCGATGTCAGCGGAGAGTCTTCCGGCCTGGTCATCGCTGACCTCCTCGGCGCCAACAATGACGCGGAGCTCGCGGCCGGCCTGGATGGCGTAGCTCTTTGTGACTCCCGGATAGGCGGCGGCAAGGTCTTCCATTCCCTTGAGCCTCTTGATGTAAGACTCGATGACCTCACGACGGGCTCCAGGACGGGCACCGGAAATCGCATCACCGATCATTACGATAGGAGAGATGATCGATGTCATCTCGATCTCTTCGTGGTGCGCGCCGATGGCGTTGCATATCTCAGGCTTTTCCTTGTACTGCTCGGCCAGTTTCATACCAAGCAATGCGTGTGGAAGCTCCGGCTCCTCCTCGGAAACCTTACCGATGTCGTGCAGGAGACCGGCCCTCTTGGCGAGCTTAGGATTCAAACCGAGCTCGGCTGCCATGATGGCGCAGATGTTGGCGACCTCACGGGAGTGCTGGAGCAGGTTCTGACCGTAGGATGAACGGTATTTCATTCGGCCGATCAGTTTCACGAGCTCGATGTTCAGTCCGTGGATCCCAAGGTCTATGCAGGTTCTCTTACCTGTCTCAAGTATCTCGTCCTCAAGTTGTTTCTGAACCTTGGTCACAACTTCCTCGATACGCGCCGGGTGGATTCGTCCGTCAACGACAAGCTGGTGCAGGGCGAGTCTGGCAACTTCCCTGCGGACAGGATCGAACGCGGAAAGAAGAATGGCGTCAGGTGTGTCGTCAACCACGATCTCGACACCTGTGGCAGCCTCAAGGGCACGGATATTACGTCCCTCACGACCGATAATCCTTCCCTTGATCTCATCGTTCTCGATCGGGAATGTCGTCACGGCGTTCTCGATGGCGGTCTCGGTGGCCGTTCTCTGGATGGTGTTGATGACGATTCTCTTGGCCTCCTTGGAAGCGTTCAGGCGAGCCTCGTCCATCGTGTCGTTGATGTAGGCCTGAGCCTCGGTCCTCGCCTCAGCCTTCATATTCTCAATAAGAATGTTCTTGGCTTCCTGCGCGCTCATTCCGGCGATCGTCTCAAGCTGATTGTTGGCCTGGGCGCTGAGTCTTTCATATTCCTCAGTCTTCTTGGTCAGGGTATCCTGCTGGGCCTGGAAACTCGCCTTGGCGTTGTCAGCGTCACGCATCTTCCTCTGAAGCTCGGAATTCTGCTGGTTCAGAGAGTTCTCCTTCTGCTTGATCCTGTTCTCGGCGTCCTTGAGCTGGCTGTTCTTCTCGTTGATGTACTGCTCGTGCTCGCTCTTGAGCTGGAGGAACTTCTCCCTGGCCTGATGGATCTTGTCCTTCTTTATCCCCTCGGCTTCGATCTCGGCCTTGGCGATGATCTCGTTCTTCTGCCCTTTCAGAACTATTCTCTGAATGATTATGTAAGCCGCCAGCGCGATTACAGCGCCGATCAGGACTCCTATAAAAAATTGCAACATAATATCAATAAATATTTTAAATGTTCTTATATTCCCTTATATGTCACCGTGGCAGTCCTCCCCTGTCCATCCACAGCGTCATCCGTAACAGTCCGGCGCAAAAAAACGACCGACAGTCCGGAACGGAAACTGATCGATCGTCTGAGAAACATTAAAAAAAGCCGTTAGCCGCTTGTCAGAAATCTTAATGAATAAGATTTGAGATCCGCACCGGTTCAGAAATCCATCGTCACGCACACAGGCGCAATCCCCGAAGGTAACCTTGGTCCGTCATGGCCGGCTCGAGCAAACTCGGTTCCGTGGAACTTGTTGATTTGAGCACGTGGGACTAACGGCCGTCTTTTTCAATATTCTTGATGTAGGACTCAACATCCTCCTGAAGTTTTTTCGCCTCGGCATCAGCGTCGGCGACTCTCTTCTGGTAGGCCAACCTTCCGACCGCCTCGTTCAGAGCCACAAAGGAAAGTTTGTCGGAAAGGGTCTTGTTCGGGTACTTCGCGTCGTAAGCCGCCAGTTTCTGGTTGATGGCGTCCGCCGCAAGCCTCATCATCCGCTCCATCTCAGGAGAGGAGGCGACGAGGGGATATTCATTGCCCGCGATCTTTATCTTGATGTTCTGTCCCATTCCTAATTCTCAAGCAAGGCGATGCACTTGTCAATCTCCTTGATAAGTCTCTCTATCTTTTCCTTGGCGGCGGAACTGTCTCCGCCCACTCCGAAAGCTTCGGACAGATGAAGGTTGTTCACCTGTTGTTCCAAATCCTCAATCCGCTTCCTACAGGACTCATTCTCAGCCCCGCACCGCACCAACTCAGCCTGGAGCCTTTCACGCTCAGACCTTTCCGCTTCGTACAGCGCGATCAACTTTTCGATATCTGTCTTTATACCTTCAAGCATACCTCAGGACTGTTTTTACCTGCATGAGCGCAAATTTAGTAAAATATCTTCATTTGCACAAGAACTTCAACTGGCATCACCTATTAAATTCCAAGGAAAATTCATTCTCTTGTTTATCGCGCGCCATAGCGGCCTCATCACGCGCGTCGTCATTCCCCAAAGCCACGCCTCGTGCGCAAGAACCGCCAACACACTCACGAAGCATTCCCCAAGCATCGCCTCGTGCGCAAGAACCGCCACCACACTCACGAAGCATTCCCCAAGCATCGCCTCGTGCGCAAGAACCGCCAACACACTCACGAAGTATTCCCCAAGCATCGCCTCGTGCGCAAGAACCGCCAACACACTCACGAAGCATTCCCCAAGCATCGCCTCGTGCGCAAGAACCGCCACCACACTCACGAAGCATTCCCCAAGCACCGCCTCGTGCGCAAGAACCGTCAACACACTCACGAAGCAGACCTGCTCATCAGCCAGCGTCGGATTTGCTAAACCAAAGTAAATATTATAATTTTGCGATAATATGACAACAACAGCATAACCATGACAATAACAGTGGAAAACAGGGAAATACCGGTGCTGCTTCTGACGGGATACCTCGGGAGCGGCAAGACAACTCTGGTCAACAGAATACTCTCCAACAAGAAAGGCATCAAGTTCGCCGTCATCGTCAATGACATAGGCGAGGTGAACATCGACGCGGACCTCATCCAGAAAGGCGGCGTTGTCGGCACCACGGACGACAGCCTTGTCCCTCTCCAGAACGGCTGCATCTGCTGCACGCTGAAAATGGACCTTGTCGCCCAGCTGAACGACCTCTGCCGCTCCGGCAAGTTCGACTACATCGTCATCGAGGCGAGTGGAATATGCGAGCCCGCCCCTATCGCACAGACCATCTGCTCCTTCCCTAAGCTTGTTCCTGAATATGCCCAATCGAATATTCCGAAACTCGATTGCATAGTCACCGTTGTGGACGCCCTGAGGATGCAGAGTGAGTTCGCCTGCGGGGACGCTCTCAAGAAGGACAATCTGGAGGAGGATGACCTTGAGAATCTTGTGATCCAGCAGATCGAGTTCTGCGACATCGTGCTTCTGAACAAGGCGTCCGAGGTGAAGCCAGAGGAGCTTGGCAGGGTCCGCAGCATAGTGAAGGCTCTGAATCCGAAAGTGACGATCTTCGAGTGCGACTATGGAGACATCGATCTTGACAAACTTCTGAACACCAGGATGTTCGATTTCGATAAGACGGCTACTTCGGCGGCTTGGATCAACGCCATCGAAGGAGAGGGCAACGAAGCTGATCATGATGACGATGACCACGATGAGGATCATGACGGGCATGAACATGACCATCATCACGAGGAACACGACCACGAGCATCACCACGAGGGGCACGAGCATCACCATCATCACGATCACGAGGGTGGCGAAGTCGAGGAATATAACATCGGGACCTTTGTCTATTATCGCCGTCAGCCGTTGGACATCAACAAGTTCGACTGGCTCGTCTCCAAAAAGTGGCCGAAGAACGTGATCCGGGCCAAGGGTCTGTGCTATTTTGCCGACGAGAAGGACAAGTGCTATCTCTTCGAGCAGTCCGGAGTCCAGAAATCCATCAAGGACGCCGGTCTTTGGTTCGCCACGATGCCGGAGGATCAGCTTCAGGAGATGATGCGCAGGGACAAGAACCTGCGCAAGGACTGGGATCCTGTCTATGGTGACCGCATGATCAAGATCGTCTTCATCGGGCAGAATCTTGACCGCAAACAGATAGCAGATCTGATGGATTCTTGTTTAGGGGAGTAAGTTTGGGGCGAACGCGAAAAAAAATAAAATCCAAAATTTTGCACGTTACCAAAATTTTGGATTTTATTTTTTCGCTCACGCCAGTGAAACTTAGCGAACGACAGCGAAAAAATCAAATGGTGGATTTTGGTAACGTGCAAAATCCGCCATTTGCCTTTTTTTCGATGTCGCTCAGCACCTATGTCGCTTCGACAGGTTCAGCGACCGGGAATTACAGCTCGGTCACGAAGCGGTGCTTGCCGGGGGCGAGGAGTTTGGACTCGCGGGAGCTGTCGGGGCCGGGGATGAGGGCGGTGGCGGTGGTGCCGGCGGGGATCTCGACGGTCCACTCGAACTTGTCGCCGGTGCGCTTCCAGTTGCTTACAATCTTTCCGTAAGGCGAATCATAAGAGCAGTTCACCCAGTCAAGGCCTTCGATTGGGTAAGGCTTCAGCTCGATTGACTTGTAGCCTGGCTCGGCAGGACGTATGCCGCCAAGATATTCATAATACCAGGTCACGAGGTCTCCGAGAAGCATCACGTGGTTGCCGGAGTTCATCGCAGGATCGGCGGTGTTGCCGTTCCAAAGCTCCCAGATTGTCGTGGCACCGTTTTTCGCCATGTAACCCCAACTTGGATAGGTCTCGTTCGTGGCGATCTTAAGGGCAAGGTCAGGTCTGCCGAACTCGGTGAGAGTGCGCATCAGAACCATCATTCCGACGACTCCACAGCTCACATGGCCGCCACAGTCCACCTCGGTCTTGTGCACGATGTGCTCGAACACATCACCCTCACGCCCGTCAGGAACCATTCCGAAATAAAGCGGAAGCAGGTTGGCCGTCACCGTGTTGTTGCCGTAGAAGCCTTCCTTAGCGTTGAAATACTTCGCGTTGAACGCCTCACGGGCCGCGGCGGCATATTCATTGAATATCTTCACATCCTCCGGATGACCGGCGATCGGAGCGAACTCTATCATCTTGTTCAAGAGGAAAAAGTAGAATGGAGTGGATATCAGAGGTGAGGCTGTCTTTCTCGCAGGATCCTGTGAATGAATAAGTTCCAAAGATTCAGGCGGCATGCACCAGTCCCCGTAGGTGTCCTTGATCATCACGCCATCCTTCAGGTACTTCGACCTCATATATCCAAGCCACTTCTTCATCGCGCCGTAGTGATCCTTGATGGACCGGTCGTCCCCGAATCGGCGATAGACCATATCCGCGCCAGTGAAGAACGCTCCAGGCCAGGTGAAATTGTCCTGATAGAGGGTCCAGTAGCGAGGGCAGACGTCCGAGATGCTGCCGGCCTCGTTCTGCCCGTCATGGATGTCAGTCAGCCACTTGGAGTAAAGGGCGTGGTTGTTGAATATGTAGGATTCGCCGTAGCAACCCATCGTGCGGTCACCAAGCCAGCCAAGCCTCTCATCCCTCTGAGGGCAGTCGGTAGGCATACCGCGATAATTGCCCCTGATTCCCCAGAAAGCGTTGTGGTAGATCTGGTTGATCACGGCGTTGGAGGTCTCGAAATGTCCCGTGACGGCCATCTTGTCATACATCACCTGCCCCTCGAAATCGCCGAGCTTAGGTTCGTTCTTCAAGCCTTTTATCTCAACGTAACGGAAACCGTGGTAAACATATTCAGGATGCCAGACGATCGGCTTGCCGTCCTTGGCGATGTAGGTGTCGAGGACCTTTGCGGTACGGAGATTGGCAAGGTAGAGAGTGCCGTCAGGATTGAGAAGTTCGGCGAACTTCATCGTGAGGGTGTCGCCTCTTTGCAGTCCTCGGGCCTTGATCTGAAGGCGGCCGACCATATTCTGTCCCATATCAAGGATGTAACCGTGATCGGTCTTGGTGATGGAGACCGGCTTCACGATGTCCTGAACAGCGATGTTAGGGTTAGGCTGGAGAACCAGTCTGCCGCCCGGAGCGTCCATCAATGAGGCCTTCGCCCAAGCGGAATCATCGTAACCGACCTTTGTCCATCCGGTCAATTCCTTACGGGCATCGTAAGTCTCACCGTCGAACTCGTTGTTGGCTCTGATCGGTCCCTCGCAGGTGATCTTCCAGCTCTCGTCGCTGACAACGGTCGCCGTGCGGCCATCTGTGTAAACAATGTCCAACCGGTACCAAAGCCTCGGTACCCCGAAGCCCTTCATACCTGGCTCCCTCATCGTGGTATAACGGCCGCAGCCAAGGCTTACGGCAAGAGCGTTCTGACCTTTCTTGAGAGCCTTACGGACATCGAACTCATTGAAATATACCCTTATCCTGTACTCCGACACGGTCGGGGAAAGTTCCTGGTCACGGGTGATATATTCCCCGTTGATCCAAGTGTCATAGACTCCGAGGCCGCTGATGCGGAGGGTCGCCTCCTTCACCTTGCCGTCAAGTGTCACTTCCTTGCGAAGGTAGCGGGCAGGGAGCACGGTGCTGCCTTTCAGGACATCACCCTCATAGTCGCAGCCGATCCATTTCCCGTCATATTCGGCGGCGGAGACTGTCAGAGTGGCGGCGAGTGCCGCGAATGCTGTTAAAATCCGTTTGATCATTATCTGAATATTTTAGTGTTATTTCTTGAATATGAGGTTGATATCCCGCTCGATCGCCGGACCTGCGATGTTCTCCGGCACGAAAGACCAGTGGCCGATCTTGGCAGGGTCACCGATGACGGCCGGATCGATCACACGGTTCTTTTTGAGATATTCATAGAGAATCTCGCGGATCTCCGGGTAATATTCAACGGTCCTTTCGGCGATCTTGTCCGTGTCGATTCCGACCTCGGCGAGGAGTCCGCCGCCACCGCTGGCGCGGTAGGAAGTCATCGCTACGTTGTAGGTCTCGTCCATACTGAACGGCTTTCCATCGGCCATAGAGGTGATCACGATCCTTGAGCCGAAAGGCTTTGTGACATCAACGGTGTAGTCGATTCCGGCGGCGGAGTCGAAGTTGTAGGCACGCTCGATGAACGACCAACCCTTCTGGCCCGTGCGCGGGTCGTCCTTCTGGACTATGTTCAGCACGTGGTCGGTCGGTTTCGTGGCAGTGACGATCCAACGGTTGTAGGAGGCCTCCAGATAGTCCTTGATCTCCTTTCCGGTCATCGTGATCACATAGAGCTGGTTTTCAAACGGATAAATTGTAAACAAGTCCTTGTAAATCAAAGTCCCACCCTTGACGAATCCGTCATAGGTCAATGGAGCCGCGATCGAGATCCGCGCCGGAGCGCAGCCAAGGCAAAGCGTGTGGACAAGGTTCACATAATCACACATTCCCTTGTACGCGTCACGGGTACGCATATCAACCTTCAACTCACCGACCTCCTGGGTGGTGAAGACCTGCACGGCCTGATAGTCCTCGTAAAAGTCCCTTTCCATCTGAGTGTCAATCCTGTGGGGATCAACCGGAATGAGTTCCGTGGAATGGGTCTTGGAAACGACCTTGCCGTCCTTAACGGTGACATTCACCGTTCCGTGTCCCACAAAGCGGCAATGGCTTCCGGAATTTATGAGTCCGATGCTGTCACAACAGGTCACGAACGGCCTGTGGTCGTGCGAGCAGACCACGAAATCCACTCCACGCAGACTCTTGTACAGATCCATTCCCTGTCCTTCCAGCATCGAGCCGTCTCCGGGTCCTGTTCCCGAATGCACGGACACGATCACCACATCAGGCTTCTCCTTGGCCCTCACCTTGTCCACATCCTCCTGCACCAGAGGAACAAGGCTCTCGAACGTCATTCCGCTCCAGAGTTTCTCCGACAGCCAGTTCTTCATGTTGGCGTTTGTGAAACCCAGTACGGCGACCTTCAGTCCGCCCTTCTTGTAGATCTTGTACAAAGGAAAATACGGTTCCCCGTTGTCAGTGCGGATAGCGTTTCCAGCCAGAAACGGGATTCCGTGCGACTCAAGGTCCCGAGCGATGCGGTCATAGACCTTGTGACCGGTCTCGATGTCATGGTTGCCCACCGTGACGGCATCGTAGCCCATGTAGGCGGCAAGGCGTGGATAGACATGAGGAGAGAGTGTGTCCACATAGTTGAAATAGTACGCGGCGTTGTCTCCCTGAAGGCAGTCCCCCGCATCGATGAAGACAACTTTGTCCGCACCGGCCGCCGCACGGACGCTGTCCACTATCGGCTTGACGGCTAAAAGGGACTTCTTCACCCCGTTCCCGACATAGGTGGAATCGAAATAGGTTCCGTGCACGTCATTCGTGGTAAGAAGCTGGATGACATATTCCCCGTCCTTGGGTCCCGAACCGCATCCGGCCAACAGAAATCCGGCGGAAGCGGCGACAATGATAGACTTGAATATTACTTTCATACCTTATAAATATATTTCAAAATTCCTTTGCCTGCGTGAGCCTCCCGAAGCCTTAGCCGTTTTCCTGGAGTTCAAGGCACGCCCGAGATCGAACAGGACGCTCAGCTTCTGCTGGCTGCCCTGGAATCCATCACCTGTGAAATGGAACACGGCGGAAAGCCTCAGACGCACGAAATCAGCGATATACGGCTGCCAGTAAATCTCGGCACGGTCATAAAACCCGGAATGCTTCCAGTTCCCGCCATAGTCACAGACGCGGTAGAACGGACTTCCGGCGTACAAATCCTGTCCGAGCATATTCCCTCCTCCGTCAATGGTGAAGTAGTAAGGCATCTGGCCCGTGCCATAGTAGGAATCATTCTGAACGCCCAGTTTCTTGTACGCGAGGTTCAGCGTCAGCAGCCCGCCGAACGCAGGCTCAAGCCCCGTCTCGTTGATCCTGTCCTGATGTATTCCTTGAATATAGCTGAGCTTGGAGTTCCAACGGAAGTCGCGTCTCCCGGCGGTCAGCGACACGAAAGGCGAGACAAGAATATTATCCACCACGCCCCGATATTCAAGCGTGTTGGCGAAGTGGTACATAGTCGCCGTCCACCCGGCGCGCAGGAAATCACCGGCAAGGGCGTAATTGCCGTATGTGAATATCTGGAAGCGCTCACGCCGTCCGTGCCCGATCATTCCCATCCAGTCCAAACCGGCCTCGCAATAGCCTTTCCGGGTCTCGTACTTCAGGAGTAATCCTTCTATGTTGTTGTCATAAAACTGGTTGACATCGGAGATGAACAGGGACGGAACCTGATCGGCCTTCACAGGATCCTCCGCCCAGCCCTGATAACCCGAGCCGAAAACGGAGTTCCCGCGCGGGAATATTCCCGCCAAGAGATTGAATTTTCCGCTTCTGCGCCGGCTTTCAAGGCCGTACCAGAATGTCATCTCCCGGAAAAGTCCTATGTTCTGAAGATCCTTGTCGCTTTCGGACACGGGGGCCTCACCCATATTCTTCATCACATCGATTCCGAGCGTAAGCTGATGGGTGAACCGGCCGCCCGCCACCTTGACACCGACCGTGGGAGTCAGCCTGGCGGCGTGAACCGTGCCGGATGTCTCGAACTTGTTGCCAGCGCCATCATATTCCCGGTTGTCAAAATAATACTGGAAATCAGCCCCGTAGGTAAAGGTAGCCTTTTGTTGGGCACGACCGGCGAAGGCCGACGCCAGAAGAAGTGTTATTACAATTACGCTCTTTCTCATATTCATAAGCCCGGAAGGAAAAATCCCGCCTCCGAGGCAGTTTATGCAAAATTACTGATTATTTTGTAATTTCGCACCCGTATGGAAGGACTCAAATTACAGACCCCGGTGGAAACCGGCCGCGGTGCTGTCAGCATCTCGCTGAAAGACAGGATATTCGTCCTCGGAAGCTGCTTCGCTGACAACATCGGCGGGAAAATGGTGGATCTGGGCTTCGATGTCTGCGTCAACCCGTTCGGAACCATCTACAACCCAGTCTCGGTCTGCAATTCCGTCGCCCGCCTGACATCCGGAATCCCGTTCTCAAAAGATGAGTGCGTACAGATGGGCGCCGATGCCGGCCTCGTCTGCTCGTTCAGCCACCACACATCCTTCGCCCGCCGCACCGAGGACGAGTTCCTGCAAGTCGCCAATGCATCTTTGAAGGAAGCCTCGTTCCGGTGGAAAGCAGCCTCCAAAGTCATCATAACCCTCGGCACGGCATGGATCTATGAATATCTCCGCTCCGGTGAGACCGTTTCCAACTGCCTGAAAATCGACGCGAAGGAGTTCACCCGCAGACGCCTCTCAGTCCGCGAGACAGCGACATTGCTCATGAATATGATCGCGCGGCATCCGGAGAAGGAATTCATGTTCACCGTCTCTCCCATCCGCCACTTCAAGGACGGGGCGCATGGCAACCAGATCAGCAAAAGCACCCTTCTGCTTGCTTTGGACGAGGTTCTGGCGAAGTTCCAGGAGCGTTGTGAATATTTTCCAGCCTACGAGATCGTGCTTGATGAGCTGCGGGACTACCGTTTCTATGCCGCCGACATGATCCACCCGTCCGACCAGGCCGTGGATTACCTCTGGTCCCGATTCGTCAGGTTCGCCATGCCGGAATCGGAACTTCCCGCACTGGACGCCAGACGCAGGGAACTCCTCCGCGCGCAACATCGCCCCATTCATGGATAAGAAGCTGTTCTGATTTGTTTGTCTGAAGATTTTCACCTCAAAGAACATTTCAGTAACCTTCAAAATAAATAAGCTGCATCTTCTTAAGGGATCTTTTCGGTCGATATCTCTCATCAGTCATGTGCCACCGGCACACTCCTTCTTCGAAAATAGATCCATCCTCGAAAATCTTCTCTTAATCTGAAGCAACTTATTATTTTGATGTTCCTCAAACAATTCAAAACAGCTTCTAAGGGCATTATCCGCAAAGAATGCCAATCATTTACAAACCACGGACACGATAAAACGCCACCAACGGTATTCAATCCGCTATCACTGTGGCTGACCCTCCCTCGGGATATGGGGGGCAGCCACACACTATGGCCTCCCAGCATTACCAGAGCCATTCTTGCGTGCCTGTGGTTTGCACAGGGTTTGCACAAGGCTCAAAAAAATCAAAGCAGCAGAGCAATGCACCCTGCTGCCAGCTTCATTTGCAACGCCTATATGTATATGGCGCTCAAGTGATTAACCGTTCCAAATCATTTGTAATTGAACTCGGCCACTGACGGTCATGTCGTAAATTCTGTCAATCCCATGAATTTGGGAATGATGAGTTCCTCGGTATTCGTCTAATAAACGTAATTTTGTGAAAAGGAATATGTTTTTCAAATGGAAGCGGATAGAATAGGAATGTGGCCTCAAAAGAGGAGACAGTTGCGGCGGCAAAGTGTGTGCTTAGGTGTGTGTGATTGATAAACAATTGATAATCAAGCGATATCGCACTTACCTTTAGTCGAATCACGCTAAAGACAAACACCTAATCTATTAACTTATAATAGATTGCAAATCACGACACCTTATGGGGAGGATAACTGTTATAAAGCATATAGCTTCAATGCAAAGGAAAGGACAGACAGAGCGTGCCTAAGTAAGAAGCTGTTTAAATTTCAGTCGCATAATTTGTTATACATGAGTCGGCAGAAGGCGAGCTGAACCTTCGCCTCGCCCGTATCGGAATAGAACTCGTGATCAATGGCAATTCTTCGAAAGTTTTCCAACCAGGAGAAAGAGCGCTCCGGAGTGGCAGCACGGAGAATTTCTTCGGAGACTCGTCCGGACGGAGAACAACGGTAAACTCCGCACCGAGCTTTTGGCGTACGGTATCGGCCAATTTCCGTCCTTTGTATCCGCCGTCCGCCAGCATCTTTTTCAATCGGGGGAAGCAGCCCTTCATCTTGTCAATAACGCCATCCGCACCGACATTGTCATGGGCATTCGCCTCGTGAACCACCACCGCAAACGTTCTGCAATCATGCCCGACCTGAAAAAGTACCTGTTTTTTTTGCTTTTCCACCATAAAACGTTAAATTTGCAACATTGATTCATGCACGAAAAAAATCTCGAGTCAAGATGTTTTTTTACTTATCTCAAGTTTCGCAAGTGAAAAATAATTGAAATAAAAAAGGCTAAAGGTTTT
>ERZ779888.2270-NODE-2270-length-16310-cov-3.263119_pt1 | contig 16310 bp, 16 predicted proteins | sample MGYA00511245_ERZ779888 | MGnify/ENA primary metagenome ERZ779888 (study PRJEB29588, sample SAMEA2155255) | human gut metagenome | biome: human gut; feature: human-associated habitat; material: faeces | place: Denmark | collected 2008/2010 ... | reverse complement strand
GGGTGCCCACAAGGAAAGACAGCATCAGATCCGGTGTCACCGGACAAAGCGTCAGACAGAGCAACGCCACAATGACGAAAATGGGAAGGACCGACTGAATAGCCTCACTCACCTTTTCTTTAATGGATGCTCTAACATTCTGAAAGGATCTGCTCTTGATACGGATCGCCTCCTTCGTTTCTGAACTTTTTGTGCCGGATTGTACTATTTATCATTGATTTTACCATAATCTTTCCCGGATTTCAAGTGCTTTTTCCCGGTGCAGTTTTATTTTTCTGCACAAAATTCAGCTTTTTCGGACAACGCCCGCTTCTGCCGAAAGAAAAATCAACAGGGCTGTAAAAAAGCGAGGTTTTTTACAGCCCTGTTGATTCTTTTCATGCCGGGCCTTCGCCCGTATACCTACGCTTCCATGATCCGCAGGGTGCACTTGGTTCTGTCGTAGAAAACATACAAAGCTCCTTTTTGCGCATGGCTTAAAGACACGCCCCCGTCTAAATCGTAGGAAACCGTGCTATATCCATCCGAGGAAAGCATACCGGACCAGTTCTGAAAATTTTCCGGAGACATATTCTCATAATGGCTCACCTCCGCAGAGGAAGAAATGCTCTCTTCTCCCAGATACCGACATCCTACCGGAGAGGGAAAGCTCCATTCCCATACTCCCGAAAGCGTCTCAAACCGATCGTACCAAAGCAAAGGTTCCTCATTCAGGGTATAATCCACCGTATTGGACAGAATCTCAAACACCGCATTCAGTCCGGCAATCAACCGAAGGTCATCATGGGCGCAAATGCGCAATGCCCCTTTCATTCCCTGCACCAGATACATCTCTTCAGAAAGGTCTTGGGCATTTTGAAGTGCGCTTTTCTCCTCCGGCTGTCCCAGGACGATCTCGCCATCCTTGCCGCTGAACTCGTTTTTTATGCAAATACCGTATTGCTCCGCAAAGCTGTCCGAAAAGGTCTGGGTTGCCAGGATCAGAAGCTTTGACGCATTCTCAGGCAGAACCATGGAAATCTCGTTGCTTTCGTTGAGCAGAAGCATTCGCTCACTTCTTCAAACTCTTTCGGCAGATACCCCTCCGGCGCATTGTCCAGATAGTTGAAAACAAAAATATTCACCGCTTTTTCAAGCTGGCTCTTGGAGGTGGCGGCAATCACGATCTTGTTCCCATCGGAACGCAGAATATACCCCTGTTTCCCCTGCAACTCCTCATAGGCCCGCCGGCTTTCCGGCCGATTGGTCACGCCCACCAGAATCTCATAATTCTCGTTTGCACCGTCAGAGTCTGCATCCCAGTCGGTGGAGGAGATCACATTCCGATTGTATTTCCGGCAGATGCTGGAGCGAATGTTCAGCGCCTGCTTTAAAACCTCATTATTCGCTTCGTCCCCCCGCACGATCGTGTAATCGGCAATGTGCACCGTCGTTCTCCGAATTACCTCCGGCCCCTCGGCAGCACAACTGCAAAGAAAAACGGCAAACATACATACCGTCAGCAATACACAGGTGCTTTTTCCCAAAAATACTTTCATACTCTGCTTTCTATCGGCAATTGTTACGGTCTATATCCTGTTCTCGGTTCTTTCCATTTCGGTCAGCGCTGCGCCGATCACCGTGCCGAACTGGGAATGGAAGGGCACCACCAAGTTCAAATCAAACATGTTGTTGAGATTTTCAAAGATTTTTGCCGCCGGTTCTATGACCGACAGCCGTCCGGTCAGCACCACATCCCTGACGCCCTTGCTCCGGGCCGCAAAAAGAGACAGCATTCCGATGGTCTCAAAGACCATATTGAACAAGCCTAAAGACAAATCGGCCTTGGACGCAATATCGCTGACTTTTCCGAAGTTGGCGGCAGTCATATCCTGACGCAAGCCCAGCTTGTCGCCCCGACGGGTAATGTCCGACACCATCAGATCCACATGGGACAAATCGCCTGACAGCGCCATGTCCGCCACATGAGACAGATCCTCCATGCCCAAAAGCAACCTGGAAAGCCCTACCAGGGTTCCTCCGCCAACACCGGTCCCCCCTAAATACTCGCTTTTTTCTCCGCTTTGGGCATATACCAGCGCCGTGCCGGTGCCCATACTGACCACAATCGCTCTATTCAGCTCCGAAAGGTACAGTCCCCCCCGGCCCACGCTTTCAAATTCGCTTACATGCACACAGGGTCTGCCATACAGTTCTTCTCCCACATAGGCCCCTCCGGCACCTGTAACCATAATGGAGTGAATATCCTCCAAACGCACATTGTTCTCGGCGGTGAACCGTCCCAAGGCCCCATATACCGAAGTGACCGGGTCTGTGGCGCGGACAAAAAGGGGCGACATCAACCTGCCGTCCTCCCGGAACGCCGCAATCTTGGTGGCGCTTCCCCCAACATCAATCCCGACTGTAATCATATGGTCATTTTCCTTACCTGAAACCGCTCTTCAAAAGAAAAAAATCTCTTTTGAGCTTTTATACGATTTTAGCATGTTTTTTCCCTGATTTCTATGCATATTTTCTGAATTTTTTATAACGGGCGCTGTTTTCCATTTTGTGCTGTTCCGATCGGTTTTTGTCAGTTCTTTTTTTCTTATAGTCCATTGACAAAAGAGCAAAAACCATGTACAATGAGAGCGGAACAGGTGCGTGCGCAAGGCACCGCCGGATTTATTTTTAAGGAGAACAAACTGTGGACAACGAACTGTTCAATGAAAACGGCACCTATATTCTGACCGACGAAGAAGGAAAAGAAAGCGAATTTGAACTGATTGGCAAGGGGGAAGTGGACGGCCAGCAGTACATCGCCCTGATCCCTCTGGAGGACAATGAGGAAGGCTTTTATGTGATCCTCAAGCTGACGAAGGACGAAAACGGAGAGGATGTCTGCGTTTCCGTGGATGATGACGATGAATTTGAAAAGGTTTCCGCCTACTTTGACGAAACCCTGATCCCCGAGTTCGATATGGACGAACTTCCCGAAGAAAACGGCTGAGCCGGAAGAACTTCGGAATCCTTTTGTTCCAACGGGAAAATACATTTTCCCGAATGAGTATAACGATTTGCTGCCTTGTGCGTGATATTCCGACGCATGGAACCGACAAGTATTTTTCGGAGCCCGGATCAACTTCCGCTTTCGGGATGCAGGCCTCCCGGCCCGTCCTGCTTTGGTCACGACGGATACCGGATGTTGGAAGCGCAAAGAAGCGGAGAGGGCACCACCTTGCATGGCAAGGGTTCTTCTCTTGGTTTACACGGCAAGGCGGTAATTTTGTTTTTGTTTATTCCCCAAGGAGGAACACAGATGAAATGTCCCGTTTGCGGGTTTCCGGAGAGCAAGGTCATTGACTCCCGACCCACAGATACCGGCAGTATCCGTCGGCGCCGGGAATGTCTTTCCTGTAAAAAGCGGTTCACCACCTACGAGATTATTGACGCCGTGCCGGTGGCCGTGGTGAAGAAGGACGGCAGTGAAGAGCTTTTTGACCGGAACAAAATTCTGTCAGGGCTTTTGAAATCCTGTTACAAGCGTCCGGTGACCAGAGAACAACTGAATGCACTGATCTCCGATATTGAAAGCGATCTGGCAAACAGCCTGCGCACTCAGGTGACCACTACCGAAATCGGCACCATGGTGATGGACCGTCTGCAGAAGCTGGACGAGGTGTCCTATGTGCGCTTCGCTTCGGTATACCGGGAATTCAAGGATGCGGAAACCTTTATGAAAGAACTGGAAAAGCTCCAGGGCACTCTTGGCCGCAAGGAAGAAAAGAACTCCGGAAAGCCGGAAAATTACTGAATAAACGAAAACCGGGCGCCGCATGGTAACAAAATGCAGCCTCCCGGTTCTTTTTGCCGACCGGAGGGTCGGCACGCTGTTTTTTTGGGCAGTATTGTTTTTTCTGAAGCCCGGTGCCGGCATGGCGGTTAACCCGCTTGGAATCCCCGATGCCAGCGCCGGCTATGCTTTTCTTTGGGCTTTTTATTGCTTGGTGTAGACGAGTTCGTAATGCTCCCCGTCGGATATTTCAGTGCCGTCTACGCCCGTCATCATATATTCGCCGTCTTTATAAAACGCCCAATAGCTCTGATCTACATCGTAATCGGCGGTCATACCGTTTACAACCTTCACATAAAGACCGTACGCAGATTCCTCCCCGGCAATCAGCTTGTGTTCCAGAAGGGCGTCGCCCAGAGTGGTTTTGTCTGTATGAAGGGTGAAAGTCACCGACTGTTCCTCAGCCGACACCTCCACCTGTACCGTTGTGGCGCCCTTGCCGAACTCCGCATTTTTAAGATAGGTAGCCTTCTCCCAGACTCCCGTCGCATTCACCGTGTTCCCGCAGGAAACAAGGCAAACGACAAAAAGGAGCGATAGAAGGATGCCAAGAGCGGAATGAACTGTTTTTTTCATAATGTTTGAATCCTTTCTGTTTTTCCTGTTTTCACAAAAAAGATAAAATAAAAGCACCCTCCGCAGGGTGCCGATTGCATACGCAAAAAGGGATATACTGCCCATATCCCGAAAATACGCCTGCAATCTCCCCAGCTTGCCCAAGAGACTTTTATGAGGCACAGAACGATAAGCATTCCGACTTGACCTTTGCTTTTGCAAAAGAGATACGGTAATGGCTGTTGCTGCAGATTCCCACTGCAATTTCCTTATCCCCGAACGGTACCGTCTTGCAGTACGCCCGACAACGAAAGCTCAAAGGAGCCTTCCGATGAACTGTGTTTATTCTTTTGTGCAGGGTCATTCTATCACGGTTCTACGGATTTTTCAATAGAAATCGAAAAATTTTCTGAATACTTGATCGTATCCCCCTGTGTGCCGCCAACGGCTTTCTTGACCGAACCCTTCTTGACAGCCGAAGATTTCGGCATCTTTTTGAACACTGAAAGCTGCCCCCGTCACAATCAGGAAAGCAAAAAGGGCGGTGAAAAAACTCGCTCAGAGTTTTTTACACCGCCGACAACGACCACAAAGTGCACCTGAATTTCGACAAAATCAAAGGAAAACCCGGCCAAGATCGCAGCAAAGATGCCGGGATCCGACCGGTATTCTTAAAGGACTGTAAAAACTCGGTTTTTTACAGTCCCTTTTCCGTCCTTTGGTTGTTGAGGTGTGCCCCGTTCTTTTGCGCCCGAAATTGGGGAGTGCGAGTCCTGGTCGTTATCCCTTTACTCGTCGCAGTTCTCCCAGTTGTGGTAGACATCGGTCACATCGTCATCATCCTCCAAATGCTCCAGAAGCAGAGACATGTGACGGATGTCCTCCTCATTTGTCAGAGTTACATAGGTGGAAGGCACCTTTTCCACTTCACAGGAAGCGATCTCATATCCTGCGGCAATCAGGGCATCCCGCACGGTATCCAGATCCGCCGGTTCGGTTTTGACAATATAAGCCCCTTCCTCGGCAGCAAAGTCAGAAGCACCCGCTTCCAACGCTGCCTCCATAACCTTGTCCTCCTCCAGCTCTTCATCCTCATCTTCAATGATGATGGTTCCGCAATCCGAAAACAGGTAACTTACGCACCCGGTGCTTCCCATGTTCCCACCGAACTTATCGAAATAGTGACGGACATTTCCTGCGGTACGGTTGCGGCTGTCGGTGGCCGCACGGACAATAACGGCCACCCCCGAGGGACCGTAGCCTTCGTAGTACATCTCTTCATAAGCAACGCTGTCGGAACCGGATGCCTTTTTGATGATCCGGTCAATGTTATCATTGGGCACATTCAGACTTTTGGCTTTGGCAATCAGGTCTTTGAGCTTGCTGTTGGAAACCGGATCCGGCCCTCCCGCCTTCACGGCCATGGCAATCTCCTTGCCGACCTTCGTGAAGACCTTGCCCCTTTGGGCGTCGGTTTTTTCTTTCTTATGCTTGATGTTGTTCCATTTGCTGTGTCCGGACATTGTTTTTCAACCCTTTCTCTCAGGCAAACCGACCCTCGGCTTGCAAAATTTCTCAATACAGAGTTTAGTATAGCACACCTGTGCCGATTTTGCAACCTTTTTTATAAAAAGATTCTTCGTTAAAATGCAAAAGGGACAAAAATCCCCGGTTGCAATGCTCCCGAGAATTTTTGTCCAAGGGCCATACAAAAGATATTTCTGCGTTTTGGCCGATGGCTTTGAACCCGCATAATCGCATAATAAAGGATTAGAGTCTTGGCTTTGCGCAGCAAATCCAAGTTTTCACTTTCTTCCACACACTTTTTCACTTCTTACTTACCCAAAATCCCGAATGTACGGACAAGTGAAGAGTGAAGAGGTAAAAAGTAAAAATCCCGAACGCCTGCGCATTCGGGATTTTGGCGGAGAAGGAGAGATTTGAACTCTCGCGCCGTTATTCACGACCTACACCCTTAGCAGGGGCGCCTCTTCGGCCTCTTGAGTACATCTCCAAGGGTGTTTGCCGGCGCTGCGGAGCGGCGTGCGTGCGCCTTTCCTTGACCGACGAAGAATATTATACACTATTCCGCTTTGGTTGTCAAGGCTTTTTCGTGCATTTTTATTATTTTTCCGCTCCGGGGATCTTCTGCCGGAGCGGAAAATATACAAGACTTTTTGAGGTTTTATCAGTCCCTGAAGTCCGCTTTGAGGTATATCACGTTATCCGACGCGACAGCCTCGGCGCGCAGAGCCTCAAAATCGAGCTTTCTTTCCTCGACCAGCACCTTTTCAAGCTCCGGGCGTGTTTTCGGGTGTCTCGGTGTGAAGACGGTGCAGCAGTCCTCGTAGGGAAGTATCGACGTTTCGAACGTGTTTATCATGCGCGCGCGTTCGATTATCTCTTCCTTGTCCATTCCTATGAGGGGACGGAAGACAGGCAGCGCCGCAGCGTCGTTCGTTACGGCGAGCGCCTGCATGGTCTGCGACGCGACCTGCCCCATGCTCTCGCCTGTAATGAGCGCTCCGCAGTCGGTCTTTGCCGCTATTTCGGAGGCGATCGACATCATGTATCTGCGCAGGAGCAATGTGAAATAATCCTCGCAGCAGGCGCGTGACAGTTCCTCCTGTATGTGCGTCAGCGATATGACGTGCAGGAATATGCTGCCCGACCACATCGTGAGCCGCCGCGCAAGCTCCGTTACCTTTTCTCTTGCCTGCTCGCTCGTGTAGGGGAAGGATTCAAAATAGACCGCTTCGAGCTTTACTCCGCGCTTTGCCATCATCCATCCCGCAACGGGTGAATCTATGCCGCCCGAGAGCAGGAGCAGCCCCTTGCCGTTCGAGCCGACGGGCATCCCTCCGGCGGCGTGCTGCTGCCCTGCGGTGATGTATGCGCCCTCCTCGCGGACCTCGCACATAACGGTCACGTCGGGGTGATGCACATCCACTTTAAGGTTGTGATAGTTGCCGAGTATCGCTGCGCCTATCTCCTCGCATATCTGCTGCGAGTGCAGGGGAAAGCTCTTGTCGGCGCGGCGTGCTTCGACCTTGAAGGTGCGGGCAGCCGAGAGCGTATCCGAAAGATATTCGACCGCGGTGCGGCAAAGCTCGCCTATCTCCTTTTCGGCATATGCCGAGCGGCTGACGGCGATGATGCCGAAGGTGTGCATCGCAACGCGCCATGCGGCGTCCATGTCGGAGGAATCATCCTCCGGTTCTATGCGTGCAAGGCTTCTGCCCTTTATGACGCGGTATTTGCCCACCTGCTGAAGGCGGTATTTCAGCTCGCGGCTGAGAAGCGTTTCAAAATAGCTGCGGTTTGCGCCCTTGAGGCAGATCTCACCGTACTTGCAAAGCAGTATTTCTCTGAATTCTGACATTATTCGTTCTCTCCGTCGTCGGTGTCGGCGCACTCCTCCGCATCATCCGCAGGGGCAAGCAGAGCAGCCGCGTCGTCAAGGATATCCTCGGGCACGAAAAAGTCGATGCCGCCGAGGTCAAAGCCCATCATGACGCGGTTCCAGCTTTCGCGCGAGTGCGGGCGTGTGATATACGGGATATTTTCGCCGCGCAGCACGCTTTCGATAAACGCGCCCTCGGCGTTGTCGCGTGCCGTTGTTAGCAGGGTGAATCTTGCGTCATCTGCCGCGGCTGCCGAGGTCTCGGCGGCGCCGGGGCGTCTTTCGGTCTCACTCATTGATAGCTTCCTTCCTTGCCGTGCCGCATCAGTCGGCTTCGGCGTCGTCTTTCTTGCCCTCGTTATCTTCTTTGCCGTCGTCAGCCTCGTCGTCAGAGCCGTCGTCGGCCGCAAGTGCGTAAAGGTCGATGTCAAACAGGGTCGAACGCTCGGAGGGGTCGAGCTTTGACTCTTCCTCGTCGTCCTCGTTCTCGTCGTTGTCGGCGTCATAGCCGGGGATCCTGGCGGTGTGCCCGTCCTCGGGATCGGGATCGGCGGCGCCGGTCTCGATGTAATAGTTGGGGAAGAGCTTTGCCCATACCTTCATGCAGCCGATGGTGTCGGCAATGGATGTGTGTGCCACGCCGTCCCATTCGATGCCGAGGCACGCCATGGCGTCTGTGAGGCTTGCGTGTTCGACTTCGGGACGGCACTCATGTATGTACCGCACGAATTCGTTTGCGCAGCAGCGTATCTTTGCCCAGAGCGCACGGCGCTCCTCCTCGGTCGCGTAAATATATTTGATATGGCTGTAATCGGTCGAAACGCCGTAGGCGATTATGCGGTCGGCGCCCGCAAATATCTCCTTGATGCGGGGCGTCAGCTCTTCGAGCGTCGGCGCGTCTGCGGTCATTGCGGGGGTTATGCCGTGGATCTTTTCGGTCTTGTTCCACTTGCGGGTGTGCGTGGGGCGAACGAGGGTGTTCATTATCATGTTGCCGTTCGCGTCGCAGATGCTTATCGAAATTATCTCGTCGCGGTCATAGAACCCGGTGAGCTCGAGGTCGAAAAAGAGCACGCGGGAGCGGTCCATACCGTAATGACGGGCGCGGTGTGCGTTGCCCTCGGCGCGGCGAACTGCCATTTCCGCTTCATAGCATGAGCGGCAGAGCTTTTTGCGGTATCTGACATCCTTGCCGCACTTTACGCAGAGCAGCGGCATGCGGACGGTGGTCGCCTTGTCGTAGAGATAAACGGGCGTGCCGTCTGCGCGGCGCGCGAACGCCACAGGTTCCTCAACGACCTCAAGCTTCATGCCGGCAAGGCGTTCTTTGGTATAATAGCCGAGCGACGCGGCGCGGCGGATGCTGACACGCTCGATAACATCTCCCGACGAGAGGGCGAGCGTTTCGCGGCGCGCGCGGGGAGCGTACCACAGCTCGGGGTCGGCTTCGGTAACGTTTTCGGGGTCGAACCAAAGGCGCAGACCGTCGGCGGTCTCTTCGAACGCGACAGGCGCGCCGGGCTGCAGGTGCAGCTTGGCGAGGTCTGCACGCGTGAGATAATTCTTTGCCCGCGCTTCACGACCGCGGATAGCCGTTACCGCGGCGCCTGAGCGCAATTTTATTGATTCCTTCACAATATTCCTCCAATATATATACGCCGCTTGCGGCGGCGTCACGATCACATACTGAATTATTATATCATACCGGGGTGTGATTTACAAGTGCGAACGGGAAATTTATCGTCATATTGAAAGAAAAAAGTCGCGCGCGGAGCCGAAATATCATAATTATTTGCATGATCTGCGCGTCGGACGGAAAAGAGCCCCGGCAGGTCCTGCCGGGGTGAATTTTATAAAACACGATATAACGGGTACAATGCTACGCTCCGGCAGTCCGCAGGGACAGCTCTCACCGAGAGAAGCCCTCACAGAAGCGACAACAGGCGGTCGCGGATATATGCAACGATGTCCGTGATAATATGCGCTCGGAACGACCGAAACGCGACGGTTAAAAAAGTGAAGATCCATCCTTCTCTTTCGCGTGTCTTGACCCCGGCATAGGGGTGGTGGAAATGCAAGTGGCAACAGAGGCGGAAGAGAAGGTATCGATATTTTGTCTCGAACTCTTGCAATTAATGTTGATTAATGGTATAATTATTATACAATAGAGACATTATTGTGGGGGATAATGAGACTTATGAAAGAGCTTGGGATTTTTTTAACCGTCCGGCTGTTAAGGCCATTGTTAATTACTTGTTGGGTCTTGCTACTGCAACATTTGCGGGCATTTTCTTTGGTCAAATATCTCAAAAAGAGCCCCAAGGAAAAACATGGCTTTGGGGAGGATTATTTGGTATCTCTTTTGTGGTGGAAGTTGTTTGTGTGATAGCATATAAGCGAAGCGAATCAAAGGCTAACAAGCAAAACAAGTACGCGGACGCGGCAAGTCAGTTGATGGAAAACCTGCAAGCTTGTTACCGTGATTCGGCTGCCAGCATATATTCGTTAGTGGAGAATGGGCGCAAAACGGGAGAAATCAATTTGACCATATGGAATTGTCACAAGATATCCGACTTTGTTTGTGAACAGTTATATAGCTTCGTAAGAAGCATTGCCTGTAAAGGTGGAAGTTTCTCCGTGAGTTATATTATACCCGCAGAAGGAAGGACGAAAGGATACCTTATGATTTCATACGGTGGGAGCGGAACAGACCGTCCAAGTTTATATCAGCGTAGCATATCCCATTCGAAGGCTTCTGATTATTATTTCGCCAAGTTATTCAAGGAAAACAACCCTGCGGTCTCATATTTAATGAATGCAAAAGAAATTTCAGAGCATTTTTGTTTTCCCAGCTCGAAATCAAGGGGCAAGTACTCCCAATACATAGGAATACCCATATATTGTGCCGGACATGATATGGTTGGGCTACTGCAAATCGTTGCTTGCCATAATTTAATTATTGAAGAAGACAAGGAGCAATTGGAACGGATCGTGGACAGATATATAATGGGATATGCTGATTTGATATTGTTTGCTGAAAAAATACAAAAGGGCATTGTGTTTCCACAATATTATTGAAAGGAGTTAAAGCATGAAAAGAGAAGACCTCTTGGACAAAATGCACCGCAAGATTCGCATTGATTCCGGAATTAGAATCACAGTTCGAAAGATCGATTACGATGAAATCATGCGACAGCGAAATGTCTCTGGAAACAAGTCGAACGGAACAGCGCGTGCATACATGCGTCTAAGGCGCAAAAATGATTCGTGAGACATTTCAGTAAGTAAATGTTTGCCGCTTGCTGATGGCGCGGGGTATAAGTTATTCGGTTCGCAAATGTCTGTCGCTACTCGATACGCGACTCATAAAAGGTCGAGTTGTAAATACCGCACTTGGATGCTCATATTCCACGACCAAAAGCCCACTCGACGGTGGGCTTTTTTTGGCGTTTGCGATCAAAACTTTGCGCCGCAGTTATTGCACTTGAATTGCGATTTTGCCGTCTTGCTGAAAAGACCGAACATGATCCCGCCGAACGCCTTTTGCGCCAAGGTTATCTTTTCGATATCGGGAGAGCCGCAGATCGGGCAGTGGGGGGTGTAGTCTTTGTTTTTGACGGGGACGGCGGGGGTGCGTGAAGGAGTGACCGGCTGTGTGTACGACGGCGTGTCTGTGGGGTGAGTGATATATTTCCGGTTGGCTTCGGGGATGTTGTTCGGATCGGGCATAAGAACGCCCTCAACACCGCTTGGGAAGTATTCCTTGATGGTTTTGATCCGTTCCTCGATGGGCTTAGCACACTCTTCGAGGCTGAAAAGGTGCTTGTACATGGCGATTTCGTCGGGGGATGGCAACGCGAGAGTTCTGTAACTCAAGTAGAATGTTCCATATATTTCTACTTGCTGTTTTCCGTTGCCGTCAATTATCGTGCGATTAAAACGGAAATCGGAGCTTTTCCCGAGTGCATTGTAATTAATGTTTATGGCAGATTCTCCAAATGGCTTAATGTGTCCGAAGGCTTCGATAGATTCAATCGCATTCCTTAGGTTTGATAGCTCAGCGTCAAATTCTTGGGGCTCCTCGTTGGGGGATACTTTAAGCCCTTGCATAAAGATTATATTGCGATTTGGCATAGCCTTTCTCCTTATGACATTTATTATTGTCATCTTATCATATTTGCGTTTATTTGTCAAGCGGTTTCAAGAGCCGCAAAGTTCGATTGTTAAGAAACTATCGCAAATTAATAAGTTATTCGACGGGGGCGACGGCAGCAAAACTTTTGGTGGGAATTTCGCTATCGCTTTAGAAAGTGACACAAAAGCAATAAGCGATTATGCCTTTGCGTTGACTCAGCTCCCAGTTACGGCTAAGGACGCCTTTTCTTTGTATGTGGGAAGCGCCAGTGGCGAGGCACAAAATTTCGTTAAAGCTAATCAAGCGATGTTTGAGAGTGCATCAGACTGGTTCAATATGGGAGAACGGTTCAAGACTCAGGCTCTCATGAAACAGCTCGGCAAATCTGTCGACGGTTCATTTACGGGTGCTATAAACGCCATAAGGTTGTACAATTCGGGGCTGAAAACGGCAGGGCTCACCCAGAAGAAATTTCACGAGGCGATAGCCGAAACCAACCCCGAGCTGGACGCCTACATCACGAAAATGGAGGCTGACGGCAAGAAACCGACCGAGTGGGGGTACATCTGGGCGACCAAACAGGCGGCGATCGAGACTGCCCTGTTTACAAGTGCGATCGCTGCGGGGCAATTGGCTTTAAACGCTGTCGCAAAGAACGCCGATCCCCAAGCTGCAAAAATCGTCGGTGCGCTCACCTCGGTCGCGGGAGGCATTACGGCTGTCGTAAGCGCAATCGCGATGGCAAAAGGAGCGTTGAGCTTAACGGCGGGAGTCGGATGGCTTTCGGTGGGGCTTGCTGCACTCACTGCGGGGATCGGGGCTGTCAACACAGCGTCGCAAAGGATGCGCGAGGCGTGGCAAGAGGATATCGACAAAATCGAGGATGTCAAGCAGAGCTCTGAGGAGCTGGCGGATGCGTATGTCAACGTCAGTAAGTATTTGAAGGCGCTTCGGGACGGAGAAGAAGTTGGGAGCGAGGTGGAAAAACGCCCCGGCAGGTCTTGCCGGAGCAAGACCTGCCGGGGTGAATTTTGAAAAGCCGGAATGCGGTCTGTTTTTCCGGGCTGTCAGCCATTTGCTGTCAGTTTCCCGCCTTTTCCGCTGCGAATCTGACGAGCTTCATTATATCGTTCGTCATTATCGATCGCATTCCGAGGTTATACATCCTGCCCCATGTCTTTTCGTTGTCGCTCTCGTCGGTTATCGTCCAGCCGGCAAGGAGCGACTTGGGATATCGTGCGGCAAGATCGGCTATATCGGCGCTTGCAGACATATCGAACGCGCCGTTGACGAGTATCGCGGCGTTCGTCAGGCTCTTTGAGGCAAGCTGCCCCGCATACGGCGCGGCGGTGTTGCGTGTCGTCCACCCGCGCAGGAGGAAATATGTCTTCTCGCCGGTCTTTTCGTAGATATACTGCTGTATCTTCAGCGCATCAACGGCGCTCAGCGTTTCGGCGGACGATGTGCCGATCGTGCCGTAGGAAATGAGCAGCGAGGTGACGTTTCCTGCTTTTTCGGCTGTGGGGAGCAGATAATTCGGCAGGCTGTTGCTCATTATGCCCGGAATATCGCAATATCTCCACTGATCCGGTTTGTCGCAGATGACGAACAGCCTGTTTTTTGCGACTCTCAGCACCTCTTCGAGCGTCGGGATCCTGTATGGCGTCAGCGCTGCGTCACCGCCGCCGCTGCCCTCGCGCAGGCAGAGCTTCGAGAGCTGCTCTGCCGTCCAGTCGGATATCTTATCCGAGGTGGGAAGCCCGTTTTTGCCCGCCATGAGCGCGAAGTTCGTCGTGCGCTTGAGGCTTGCGTCGTGCATTATGACCGGCACACCGTCCTTGGTGAAGTGTACGTCTATCTCAACGCAGTCGCCGCCCATTGCCCATGTGCTTATGATGGCTTCTATCGAATTTTCGGGATAGCGCAAAAAATCGGCACGGTGCGCGACGGTGAATATGCTTTTTTTGTCGTTGCACATCAGGCGGTCGATCTTTCGGTTCCAGTCGGTCATTGCGGGATCGGGCTGCCACGAATTTTCAAAAAGCAGCGGCATGCGTGACGGGTCCGCTATGTAAACATCGCGCTCGGGCATCGTGAGCGACCATATGGTGCTTCCGTCGTCGGGCACCGTGAGCGCCACGTCGCCGGTCCTGCCGCCGATCATTTTGTATATGAAGTATTCGACGGTCGCCGCTGCCGCCCTTGCGCTGCCGCAGTCAAGATAAAGGTTGCCGTCTTTGAAGTAGACCTTTGCATCCCCGTAGGCACATTTGCTGCCGTTGCCGATGATTATGCCGTGCCCGCCGGATTGTGACGAGGACGTCGCAAGGTCGATGCCTGCGTGCTCCGAGATATATGCGGTCAGCGTTCCCGCAACGGCAGACATATCTGCACCCTTGGGCACAGAAACGGTAAAGCTTTCTATCGGAGTGCCGTTCAGCGTCAGCGATGAGATCTCATACTGCTTGGAGTCAACGAACATATAGTCGCTGTATATCGGCTCGGCTGAGGAGACGAGCTTTTCAAGCTGTCCGGCGGCGAGCAGAGTCAGCTCCGCATTTTTGCCGACGGCAACGATCTTTTTGCCGATAACGCGCACGGTGTATTCGCCGCTGCCGAGCGCGCCGAGCGCCTCTGCTGTCTCGGGACGGTCGGTATTTCCGATAAGTATTTCATATTCCGGCGCCGCTGTGCCGGGGGCGAGCCAGTCGTCGGCGAGCTGCGGCTTTTTGCCTGTCTTTTTTTCAAGGGCGGACTGTATGCCCTTTGCCGCGTCGCGCAGGGAGCTGTCCGAGCGCTCGGGACGCACGATATACCATTCCTCCGCAAGCGATATCTCGCGGCGCTCGGCGGCGGTCGTATCCGGCGGTATTTCCTGTCCGTCTTTTTTGCATCCGCAGAGCAGTGTGAGCGAGAATATCAGCATTGCCGCGGCGAAAAGCGCGATCGATCTTTTCATTTTACGGTTCCTTTCTGATTTAACGGAATCATTATACACGCATTATACCACATCCGTGGCTGTATTTCAACAGTATGTAAAGTCAAATCGCCGCAATACGCCGTTTTGACGAATCTGCATTAATACATTGCAATTATATTAACAGTGTTGACAAATGAGGTCCGCAATGATATAATATTATCAAAGCTGAGCACACGGCGGGCAGATAGCGCAGCTCGGGTGCCGAGCGTACGTTGCCCGCGTAAACACAAACAGGCTCAGGATATTAAGGAGGATCAATAAATGAAGTTCTGTCGCATTGCATCGGTTATTCTGGCAATCCTTATGCTCTTCTCGTTTACCGCCTGCCGGAAGGAAAACGGCGGAGACGGCACAAAAGCGCCCGAGGGCTCTTCCGCTGCACCCGCGAACACCACGGCGGGCAAGTCCGAAAGCTCAAAGGCTCCCGCCGAGAGCACCGCAAAGCCCGACAACACCACAAAGAAGAATGACGAGACCACCACTCCGGAGACCGACCCGCCTCTTGCCGTCGATACCATCTCCGAAAGCGAAATGACCATTCTGCGCATGGCAATGCCGCAAAAGCTCCCCGACAATTCCGATTTCTCTATCCTTACCCGCATGATGTGCGGCGACAACGCCGAGGATTATCAGGTCGGCGGCAATTCCAAGGGCAGCCTCAAGTATGTTGACGAGACAGAGGGCGCCGTTTACGGCAAGGCATTCCGTTTTGCCGGCAAGGCTGACGAAAAGGACAGCCGCGGCGAGATACAGATCAACCCTCAGAATGTCAATATGGTCACCGGCGCACGCGGCATTCTGTTTTATGTTGACTTCTCGCACATAAAGCCCGCCGAGGGTAAAAAGATGTGTGCGTCCGTCACCATCAACGTCAACAGCATCCGCTCCAAGGGTTCCGACGGTCAGAACGGCTCCGCCATCGCATGGTACTATCAGGACGGTATATGGACGCAGACCACCAACATCAACGCCTGCCGCCTTGAGATACCGGATAACTTCAAGGGCTGGATCTACGTTCCCGCGACATCCTTCACCCAGACAGACGGCGAGTATTGGGATACCGCGACCGAGCGCTTCAACGACAAATTCTTCGTTGAAAATATGCGCTGCTACACAGACGGCTATACCTACGATGCCGATTCCTATGTGATCTTCGACGAGATCACCTTCATAAAGTAATAGGTCGATAAATAAAACGTCCTCCCCGACGCTATGCGTCGGGGAGGACGTTCGTTATCTGTCGGATCATACGGAAATTCTCCGTTATTTGCCGCTCGTTCCGCGGGACATCACCAGTTCGCCGTTTTTGCGCACCGCCGACCAGATTATGCGGCGCGGGCATTTGTTTTCGCAAAGTCCGCATTCGGTGCACTTTGAATAGTCTATCGCGGCGCCGAAGCCGTCT
>ERZ779888.2268-NODE-2268-length-16329-cov-4.199705_pt1 | contig 16329 bp, 13 predicted proteins | sample MGYA00511245_ERZ779888 | MGnify/ENA primary metagenome ERZ779888 (study PRJEB29588, sample SAMEA2155255) | human gut metagenome | biome: human gut; feature: human-associated habitat; material: faeces | place: Denmark | collected 2008/2010 ... | reverse complement strand
CCGTAGCCGCAGCGTCGGCATACGACCTTACGATCGAACAATGGGGTATCGAACATTTTAACAAACTCGATTGCGGACTTTATTGGTATAACGACGTAAATAACGACGTTCCCGAAAAAGACTACGTTTTTGACGCAAACAAGCCGACGGTAATCTATACGCACGGCTGGAAACCTAGCGAAAGTTATGTCAGAGAAGGTTTGTCCCTAAAAGACAAAACGTCAAGCGCGTTTGCGAAAAAAGGTTTTCCGTCTTACGAATACGATACCGAATTTTACCGCTACTATATAAACAACGGTTATAACGTGGGCGTGTTTTTCTGGAACCAACTCGCGGATAACGAAGGCGACCCTTCCGTGCTCGTACCCGATTTCAGCGTTGACCAAAAAATCTGGACGTCTAATCTCGAAAAGGGTATGACGTATATTACTTACGACAACGTAAACGCCGTTAAAGGTACGAAAACCGCGGCGGACGACCCGACGAATCCGAAAAAATCAGTCGCGATGCTGTTTGCGGAAAGTATTGTGAACGCAATCGGCAAAGACTACGATAAAGAGTTGCGACTCGTGGGACACTCGATGGGCGGACAACTCGTTCTCGCAGGCGGAGAGTATATGTGTATTTTGCGCGACAAAGGCGAAATAAACTACCTTCCGGCAAGAGTAACGCTACTCGACCCTTATCTCGAAGGACTTACGCCCTTTCCGTCTACGGTAACCGTTGACCACAGCGGAAGAACGTACGAATACAACAAAGAAAACAACGATACGTTCGTTACGGTGGCGGAACTTGCGGCAGACTCGGCGATTAATATCAGAAAACACGGCGTGCCTATCGAAGGGTATATCGCAAACAAGGATATGTGCGTCCAAAATTATTACATCATTAATAAGTTCAAAGGCGAACGAAACGAACAACGCGCCAAAGAAGTAAGAGAAAAGTTCAAAGAGAACTGCGTTTGGGTTTATGCAAAAGGCTTGACGCTGTACGGCGGTTTCGACCCTACCCACGTTATGTGCGTGGATTACTACTTTACGACCAACAATATGAAACCCGTTAAAAGTACGGAAGGTCTGACCGTGCCTTGCGCGCAGGTCCCGACGGAAGAATTAAGACAAATGATAGGACTTACCTTCCTGCAAAAAACGCCGGGCGGAGTTAACCCCGCGTACTACGACAGATCGACGTATTCGCTCGTGGATTTCAACACCTGCGAACCGTACAAGGCCGATCAGCCTACCGGAAGAATTTTCGGACGGCTGGAACTTAGAGGAGCGAAAGGCAAAACTTTGGCGGCGGAACTCACCGACGCCGACGGTAAAACCGTGAAAAAAACGGTGGTGGACGATAAAGGTTATTACGTGTTTAACGAAGTAGCCGACGGCGATTATACGATTAAACTGTCGGTAAACGACAAGGAAAACCGCGTTATCGCACCCGTTACCGTATCGAAAGGCACGACGAGTTCGGGATTCCCGTTAGTCGTGGAAACGCAGCAGGTTTCGCTCGCCGCGGATATCGACAAGTATATAACGATGGCTGTGGTGGCGGTCCTCGGAATAGTACTTATACTCGGTTTTGCGATGGGCATAAAACAATCGGCAAGAATAAGAAGAATGAAAAATGAATAATCGAAACAAACGCGCCGCAATTGTGCTGAACGCACCGGTTTTAACGGCGGAAATAACCGAAAAAGACATAATATGTGCCGACGGCGGAGTTAACCTCGCCGTCGGCGGTTTTATTCCTAAGTTCGTAGTCGGTGACTTCGACAGCGCGACGACGGAAATAATCGGAGCGGAAAAAGAAACCTGTCCGCAAATCAAAGACTACACCGACGGAGAAAGAGCCGTGGTTTTCGCAAAAGAAAAAGGGTATGAAGAAATCGTTATTTACGGTACGGACGGCGGAAGATGCGACCACGTCTTCGCCAACTACTCCCTGCTCGCCTTTGCGAAAGGGCTCGGACTGAAAGCGATTGCAAAAACCGCCGACGGATACTTTTTCTACGCGGACGAAAAAGACGGAAGAGTAGAACTGAACGAACCCGTCGGCACGACGGTTTCCGTGCTTCCTTTCGACGGCGACGTGACGCTGGACGATTCGACCGGACTGTTTTATCCGTACCGCAACATTATTATTACGCGTGCGCGCGCGGACACGGGTATCTCCAACGTGACCACCGAAAGCAAAGTTTCCTTTGCAATCAAGCGCGGCGGAGCGTTGATTTTCGTCAACGACAACGTGTAAAACCGCCGCAAAACGGAGCGAAAAAAGTTTTACCTAAATTTTACTGTAAATATTTTTTTTCGAGTTTTTTTGCTTGACTTGCATTTTTTTAGTTTATACAATGAAAGTGTAGTTCACGAAAGGAGAGATAATGGAATTACTTAAAGATAAGATAGTTCGTTACGGAAAGGTCTTCCCGGGGAGTATTCTGAAAGTAGACAGTTTCCTCAATCATCGGGTAGATACCGCCCTTTTGATGGAGATGGGTAAAGAGTTCGAGAGGCTCTTTCGAGGTGAGAAAATCACCGAAATTCTGACTATCGAATCGTCGGGAATCGCTATAGCGGCGTTTGCCGCATACAACATGCAGGTTCCGATGGTTTTCGCAAAAAAATCGCAGTCGAAGAATATTTCGGCGGACGTTTATACAAGCAAAGTAATGTCATATACGCACAACAAAGTATATGACATTATTGTTTCTAAAGAGTATCTCAAAAAGGGCGACAGAATACTTATTGTAGACGATTTTCTCGCCAACGGCAAAGCGCTTATGGGCTTGATCGATATATGCAATCAGGCGGGAGCGACGGTTGTCGGGTGCGGAATAGCGATCGAAAAGGCTTTTCAGGGCGGCGGAGAAGAACTGAGAAAGCAGGGGATAAGGATTGAGTCGCTGGCAAAAATAGCGTCGATGACCGACGAATCTCTTGTTTTTGCCGATTAAATCGATTTTTCATTTCAAAATAAATTTTATACGGAGGTTCAACAATGAAAATGAAAAAAGTACTGGCAGTATTGCTCGTAGTTGCAATTGCAGCCGCTCTTTGCGTAAGCGTAGTCGCTTGCGGTAACGAAGAAGAAATTAAACCGATAAGTAAAGAAAATATTAAGATCGGCTTGATTTGTTTGCATGGCGAAAGTTCGACTTATGACAAGAATTTTATCGACGCGATGAAGGAAGCAAAACAAAGTCTTGGTCTTAATGACGATCAGGTTGTAATCGTTCAGGGCGTTGGCGAAAGCCAGGACTGTTATGACGCTGCGGCAAACCTTGTAGATAAAGGCTGCAATGTTATTTTCGCCGACAGTTTCGGACATGAATCATTTATGATCGAAGCCGCAAAAGAATTTCCGAACGTTCAGTTCTGTCACGCAACGGGAACGAAGGCTCATACCGAAAAATTAAGCAATTATCATAATGCGTTTGCATCGATTTATGAAGGTCGTTACCTTGCAGGCGTTGCCGCAGGACTTAAACTCAACGAAATGATTGCGGCAGGCAAATTCAAAGCCGGAGAAGCGAAAATGGGTTATGTGGGCGCTCATCCTTATGCGGAAGTTGTATCAGGTTACACTTCTTTCTATCTCGGAGCGAAATCCGTTTGCCCGACAGTAACGATGGACGTTAAATATACCAAGAGTTGGTATGACGAACCAGCGGAAAAAGAAACCGCCGAGTATCTCATTCAAAACGGATGCAAACTTATAAGCCAACACGCCGACTCGTGGGGTGCGCCGAAGGCTTGCGAAGCGAAAAATGTCCCGAATGTTTCCTATAACGGAAGTACGGTTTCGCAATGCCCCAATACCGCAATTATTTCCTCTAAAATTAACTGGGCACCATATTACGAATATGTAGTCAACTGCATGATTAAAGGTGAAAAGATAAATCCCGATTGGACAGGAACGCTTAGCACGGGTTCGGTAGTTCTTACCGATGTCAACGAAGCCGTTGCCGCTAAAGGCACCGCCGAAAAAATCGCGGCAGTCAAAGCCAAACTTATAAACGGCGAAATCAAAGTGTTCGACACCGCAAACTTCACCGTAGGCGGAAAGAAACTTACCACCTATATGGCAGACGTTGACACCGACCCCGCATACACCGGCGATACCGAAGCGATCGAAAACGGAATCTTCGAAGAAAGCAAATTCCGTTCCGCTCCTTATTTCGATGTAAGAATAGACGGAATTACAGAAATCGAAAATAAAAAATAATAAAGTATAAAACAACAATATGGCGGAATAAAACGTTATTCCGCCATATTATTTTTTTTCGACAATAACGGAGGAAACAGCGTGGAACAAACTGTTGCATTAGAGTTAAGGAATATTTCCAAACGATTTGGTTCGGTTCAAGCTAATCATAATGTGGACTTAAAAGTTTATAAAGGCGAAATCCTTGCAATACTCGGAGAAAACGGTAGCGGAAAAACGACATTAATGAATATGATTGCCGGTATTTATTACCCGGATAGCGGTCATATTTTTGTGAAAGGGCAAGAAGTTATTATTCGTTCGCCTAAGGATGCGTTTGATTATCACATAGGAATGGTTCATCAACACTTTAAACTTGTTGATGTGTTTACTGCTGCGGATAACGTTATTTTAGGCGAAAAAGAACCGAGTTACGACATAAAACAAGAATATAAAAAAATAGTAAATAATAAAGTAAACGCACTAAACGAAGCAAAAGAGAATATCAGCGACACGAATAAATTAAAAAAAATCTCATTTAACATAAGAGCGAGGGAGACAATAAAGATTTGTGCGTTACCGTTTGTAAAACTCTGTAAACACTTAAAATTTAATCATCTTACTAAAAAAAGAGCGGTTAAAATTCAGAACATCGTAGACAAATACGGTTTCGATGTTGATATAAGCAAGAAAATATACGATATGTCTGTAAGCGAAAAACAGACGATCGAGATTATAAAAGTATTATATAAAAATGCCGATTTGCTCATACTCGACGAGCCTACGGCGGTTCTCACTCCGCAGGAAATTCAAAAACTTTTCGACGTTTTGCGTAAAATGAAAGCGGACGGCAAGTCGATTATCATTATTACCCATAAACTCAACGAAGTTATGCAAATATCCGACAGAGTAGCCGTTTTACGGAAAGGCGAGCACATAGCCACGGTAAACACTTCGGAAACGAGCGAAAAAGAACTTACCGAAATGATGGTAGGGAAAAAGGTGGAACTCAATATAGATAGGGCGGAGCCGCACGATGTGCAGGATAGGCTTGTCGTTGAAAACCTTTGCGTGAAAAACATGGAGGGATTGAATGTTTTGGACGATGTTTCCTTTGCGGCGAGGAGCGGAGAAATTCTCGGTATCGCCGGTATTGCAGGAAGCGGACAAAAAGAACTTCTAGAGGCAATAGCAGGATTGCAAAAAATCACCAATGGAGAAATTTTCTACTTTGATCCATACAATGATCGGCAAAAAATCAGTTTGATATCAAAAACGCCCACACAGATAAGAGATTTAGGCGTAAGGCTTTCGTTTGTTCCAGAAGACAGACTGGGTATGGGGTTGGTAGGCAATATGGACCTTACGGACAATATGATGCTTCGTTCCTACGGAAAAGGGAAATCGCCTATTCTTGATAGGAAAACGCCGCATGCACTCGCGGAAAGCGTAGTAAACGAACTCGAAGTCGTTACCCCGTCGGTAAAAACCGAAGTAAGAAAACTTTCCGGCGGTAACGTTCAGAAAGTTCTCGTAGGAAGAGAAATCGCGTCCGCACCTACCGTGTTTATGGCGGCGTATCCCGTAAGAGGACTCGACATAAACTCGTCGTACACGATTTACAATTTGCTTAACGACCAAAAGGAAAAAGGCGTTGCGGTAATATTCGTAGGAGAAGACCTAGACGTTTTGATTGGATTGTGCGATAGGATAATGGTGATTTGCAATGGCAAAATAAGCGGTATTGTCGACGCAAGGAAGACTGACAAAAACGAATTAGGGTTGTTGATGACGAACGTAGCGCCGCCTAGTAGCAGTATAGATAATCAAGCGACAGAAAAAGGAGAGAGCAATGAGAGCAAACGCTAATACAAGCAAGGAACCGCTTTTTCACATTTCAAAAAGAGATTGTACGAATAAATGGGGTGCATTGGGAGTTAGAGCAATCGCGATACTACTTGCATTAATCGTATGCGGAATAATGAGCGAGATATTCGAGTCGGGTTCATTTGGATTTTTTTATAAAAATTTGTTCCTTGGTGTTTTTGGGACTCCCAGACGAATATTATTGTTTTTTCAAAATACCGCATTAATGTTGCTTATAGCATTAGCGGTTACGCCTGCATTTAAGATGCGCTTTTGGAATATCGGGGCAGAGGGGCAAACGCTTATGGGGGCTTTTGGCGCGGCGATAATCGTTTTTTATCTAGGGAAAGAAGTTAATAATTCCGTGTTGCTCATTTTGATGCTTGTTGTAAGCATTGCCTTTGGGTGCGTATGGGCAGTGATACCGGCTTTTTTCAAAGCGAAATGGAACACAAACGAAACATTATTTACTCTAATGATGAATTACATCGCTATCCAATTAGTTTTGTATACTATTTCGCAATGGGTTCCGAGCGGTTCCGGGGCACTCGGTACATTCAAAACCGGACGTTTTCCGAATATTTTTGGAAAAAAATATATACTTAATATTATAATTGTTGCAATAGTAACGGTGATAATGTTTATTTATTTAAGATATACCAAACATGGATATGAGATATCCGTCATCGGCGGAAGCGAAAAAACTGCGAAATATATCGGTATAAACGTTAAAAAAACTATTATCAGAACGCTAATGCTTTCGGGTGCTTTGTGTGGATTAGCCGGTTATCTGTTAGTTGCCGGAACGAGCCATACCGTTTCCAGCACAATAGTAGACGGAAGAGGGTTTACCGCAATTTTGGTAAGTTGGCTTGCACGATTTAATCCAATATATATGGTAGGCACAAGTATGCTTGTTATCTTTTTTGATCAGGGCGCATCCGAAGTTGCAACAGAAGCCGGATTTGGCGGTGAGTTCGCAGATATGGTGACGGGTTTGTTCTTTATCATTATAATAGCAAGCGAATTTTTCATAAACTACGAAATTAAATTCCGTACTTTCAAAAAGAATAAAACGGAGGTGAATGCACAATGATTTGGACTTTTCTTAGGTCAGCAATTAATTTCAGTACAATTTATTTATATGGTTCGATAGGAGAAACGATTACAGAAAAGTCAGGTCATCTGAATCTAGGAACGCCCGGTATTATGTGTATCGGGACGATAGGCGGTTGTTTAGGCGAATACATATATTTGCAATCGTTGGAAGATATTAGTATGATTAACGGGTTTGCCGCAGTGATTATACCGATTTTAATGACATTGTTGTTTGCCGGACTTGCCGGTCTGCTCTTTAGTTTTATGACCGTTTCGCTTAGGTGCAATCAAAATGTAACAGGATTGACAATTACTACTTTTGGTGTAGGCTTTTTGAAATTTTTTATCGAAAAATTATGTCAAGCCGATGACAAAGGGTATGGGTTTAGCGTAGCGAGTAAATTTTTCGCCGGTAATAATATAGATGGTTGGTTCGGAAAAGTTTTTTTCTCTCATGGCGTAATGGTGTATCTCGCAATTGCTTTTGCTGTGATTACAACGATTATTTTCAAAAAGACAAGAGTGGGCTTGTACTTAAGCGCAGTAGGTGAAAATCCCGGCGCAGCAGATGCGGCAGGTATAAATGTAACCGGGTATAGATATACCGCAACTATACTAGGAAGCGCAATTACAGGGTTGGGAGGTTTATATTTTATAATGGATTATCTTAGCGGCGGCGCTTCAAAACAGATAGATTCTTTCGGTTGGCTCGCGGTTGCATTGGTTATATTCACGGTATGGAAACCTAATTGGAGTATTCTCGGTTCAATAGTTTTTGCCGCTATGTATATAGCGTCAAACTATTTAACGGTCAATAAAGAACTTTTCCAAATATTACCTTATGCAGTAACAATTCTTGTGCTAATCGTTACAAGTATAGTAAATAAGAAGAGCAATCAACCTCCGGCTTCGCTGGGATTGTCCTACTTCCGCGAAGAGCGGTAGACGCACAAGTCGGTTAAAAACAATTACGCGCCCTGCAATCGGGCGCGTTTTTAAGCAACGAATAAGTTTTAATATCACATTAGGTTAACCCGATAAGAGCCAAAGGGATACCAAACCGACGTTTAATCCCAATATCAATATTTTACGTCAGAAGTGAAAGAAAGGTATTGACAATCAAACGGACGGGTGCGATAATATAAATGAACTGAGATGTTCGTGGCGGCAAGGCTCATTTGGAACCGCAACTTAAGTAAAAGGGATTTCGCGTCCGTTGTCCGATGTCACGCCCCCGTACGGATCGCCGTGCGATCGGGGAAGGCTGATGGCCAAGGCAGATTGCCCACCTGCAACCGCGGGTTTTAACATTCTTGTTGCTACGGCATATTCGGTGGTCGGGGCGAGGACCCCGACCTTTTTTTGCGGAAAAGCAAAGAAAAAACGGAGGATACGAAATGATTACTTCAAAAGAAAGAAAGACGCTCAGCGGAATGGGACAAACGCTCGAACCCGTGTTTCAGATAGGCAAAAACGGTCTTACCGACGTCATAATAGGCGAACTCGACGGAGTACTCGAAGCGAGAGAACTGATAAAGATCAGCGTTTTGCGCAACTGCGACTTCACTGCGAAAGAACTTATCGGCGACGTATGCGACGCACTTAACGCCGAACCCGTCAGTTGTGTGGGAAGCAAAATGGTGATTTACAGACGTTCAGCCCGTAAAGACGTAAAACATATAGAATTCTAAGTTTTTCGGAAAAAACACACCCCGGCAAGAATAAGGCACAGTCCGCCTGCGACAAGGTAGTAAATTTTATACGGCGTAAGGAACGAAAGAAAAGCCACGCTTATGCCGCTTAAAAGATAATATTTTGCCCGATCTTTAAGGAAAATACCGTTAAAAACCGTTTTTAACGACGGTTTCGACGGTTTTTTTGTTTTGCGCGGTTTCGGCATTAAGGCGTTTTGTTTTAACAGGTATTTGTGCAGTTTACCCGAAGAGAGAAAAACGAACCTTACGTCTAGCGAAGAAGCGAAAACGAGAACGTTTCTCGACGGTTGCCGACCGAGTACGATAACGGAATCCGCCCGATTTTTTTTCGCCGCGCGATAGAACCTTGCCACGTCGTCCGCACTCGTGGGAGAAAACTTGTAATTCGGCGCAACGAAGTGTTTTACGTCGTTTCGGAAGAAAATAAAACCGCCGTCTTTCTGTTCGGGCGCGTACGCAGGCGGCGTTCGTTCGAAGAAAAAATCGAGTTGTTCGTTGCCCATAAGCGAAAGAGCGTTTTCCGCGTCGCTTACCGAGATTTCCGACTTGTTTTTTTTGCGGTTATAAATATGCGTTCCGAAAACGAACAGTAAAATTACCAACAAAAAGGCGATAAACGCCGCCGCCGCAACGTCTTTTACGAGCGGACGAAGCAGTGCGGTGAGAATAAACCCGGCAAGGATTATTATAAGGAATTTATCGAGTTTGGACATATCGATAATTATTAACGGACGGAGTTGCCAATAAACGAGAAAAGGGGTATAATGTCGGTATGAGAACAGGATTTTTCGGCGGGGCGTTCGACCCGTTTCATAACGAACACAAGAGCATAGTCGAGTGCGCGAAAAACGAACTTAACCTCGATAAAGTAGTCGTATACCCTAGTTTTGCGCCGCCGCACAAGAACTGTACCGCGCCTTACGAGGCGCGCCGCGAACTTGCGGAAACCGCCCTTAAACAATGCGGATACGTCGTTATCGACGACGTGGAAAAAGAACGCGACGCAGACAAAAACCCTACTTGCGAAGTTTTGCCTTTGTTAAAGAAAAAGTACGCGGCGGAAGAGAACTACTTTATAATCGGCGGCGACAGTATGTTTAACTTCTCGAAGTGGATAAAGCCCGAAATCGTGGCGAAAACGATGAAAATCGCCGTCGTCGCAAGGGAAAACGTCGAAGAAGTAGAGCGCAAAGCGGAAGAAGCGAGAAAAAACTACGGCGCGGACGTAACCGTGCTTAACTACGTCGGCAAGGCTGTAAGCGGTTCGCTCGTGAAAGCGAAAATCGAATTCGGCGAAAAACCCGACGAAATCGACGAAAAAGTATACGAAAAAATAATCGAAAAAGGTCTGTACCGCGAGCATAAAGACGTCGTGGAAAAACTCGGAAACACTATCCCCGAAAAGACGTTCGAACACGTCAAAAGAACGGTTTATTATGCGTTCAAACTTAACGTAAAACTCGGGCTTCCTTACGAAAAAGTGTTTTTGGCGGCAGGTTTGCACGACTGCGCAAAACATCTGCACAGGGCGATGGACGGCGTTCCGCCGGCGGTCGAGCATCAATTTTTGGGTGCGGAAACGGCGAAAAACGAATACGGAGTTACGGACGAAGAAGTGCTTAACGCCATAAAATATCATACTACGGGCAAACCCGATATGACGACGCTGGGAAAACTCGTTTTTTGCGCGGATATGCTGGAAGAAGGAAGAAGTTATCCCGGCGTGACCGAGTTAAGAAAAACCATCGAAAACGACTTTGAAAAAGGTTTCGTCGAGTGCGTTAATTCGAGTATGAAAAAACTTATCGAAGACGGAAAGCCCTTTCACTTCTTGACGAAAGAGTGCGCCGTGTATTATAATCATAGACGGGAAGAAAAAATAAACGATGGAGATATGAATGAATCCGCAAGAACTTAAAGACGCAATAGTAGAAGTACTTAAAGAAAAGAAAGTAGACGACCTTACGGTAATCGACGTTGCGGCGAAAACCGAAATCGCCGACTATATGATAATTATGACGGGCAGAAACAACACCCACGTCCGCACGCTTTGCGATTTTCTGGAAGAAAAAATGGAAAAGAAAGGCGTTTACGCACAAAGAAAAGAAGGCGTGAGAGAGGGCAGATGGGTAGTAGTGGACTACGCAAGCGTAATCGTGCATATTTTCAATAAAGAAATGCGCGGCTATTTTGCGCTCGAACAACTTTGGGGAGAAGGAGACAATATCACAAGAATAGAGGAATAACGATGAACGGTAACAACGAAAACGAACGTAAAATCAAACACGAAAAAACGAAAAAGAAATTAAAAATCATCGGACCGTGCGTTCTCGGCGCGGGACTTATATTTGCGATAGTAGGTTTCGTCGATTTTTTTAAAGCATTTAATTCGAGCGATATGACGGGTCCGAAATTGTTCTGGTGCCTTTTCATCGGTTTCCCGATGATAGCGATAGGACTTATGATTACGGTAATCGGGTTCAACAGAGAAATGGCGCGGTATATGAAAAACGAGAAAGTACCCGTCGTAAACGAGATGGGCGAAGAAATCACCCCTGCCGTAAAAGCGGTGGCGTCCGCAGTTAAATCTACCGAAGAAAAGCCCCGTTGTCCTTACTGCGGAGCGGAAACGGAAAAGGACAGCATGTTCTGCCCCGAATGCGGAAAGCAACTTAAAAAAACCTGCTCTTCCTGCGGAGAAACCGTTGACGGCAATAGCAAATATTGCGATAATTGCGGTACAAAACTCTAAATTGACGCAAAAAACAACGTTTTTCGACGAAGCCCGTTACGGGCTTCGTTTTTTAATTCGGGATACATAACGCTTTACAAAACGCCCGTTTCAAAGTATAATTTCTAGTAGAAAATTACACGGAGGGAAATATGCACCTCAAACAAATAGAGGTTCAGGGTTTCAAATCTTTTGCCGACAGGCTGTGCCTGAAATTCAACGACGGCGTTACTTGTATCGTCGGACCGAATGGTTGCGGAAAAAGTAACGTCAGCGACGCCATAAGATGGGTGCTCGGTGAACAAAGAGCGTCCGACCTGAGAACGGGTAAGGGCAACAAGATGGATCAGGTTATTTTTAAGGGAACGAATACTCGTAAGCCGATGGGGTATTGCGAAGTTTCCCTTACGTTCGACAACGCCGATCGCACGCTGCAAAGCGATACCGATACCGTCGTTATTACCCGTAAAATGTACAAAACGGGCGAAAGCGAGTATTATATTAACGGTCAGCGCGATAAACTGAAAAATCTTATCAACCTTTTCCGGGACACCGGTATAGGTAAGGACGGCTATTCGGTAATCGGACAGGGCAAAATCGACTCGTTTTTGACGGCGAAACCCGAAGACAGACGGCAAATTTTCGAAGAGGCGGCAGGTATATCCAAATACAAGGCGAGCAGAAACGAGGCGATGAAGAGCCTTGACAAAACTCAAGTAAACCTTGACCTTACCGCGGAAAGACTGAGAGGTTACGAAGAAAGAATCGCGCCGCTCGAAAAGCAGGCGGTTATCGCAATCCGCGCCGGCGAAATCAAATCGAGAATAAAAGATTTGGAAGTAAACCACTTCCTTTACGTCACCGAAAACAGCGAAACCGAAAGCAAAAAACTTCAGGCGAAACTCGACGAGGCGAACGCGCAACTTGCCGATGCGAAGAAAAAACAAGACGATACGAACGCCGAATACGAAGAAGCGTCGCAAAAACTGTCCAAACTCGACGACGAGTTTAAGGTCGTTTACGAACGTATGATGAAACTTACCGACAGTTCCATCACGAAAAACAGCGAACAAAAACGCCTTAAAGAAAACATTGAAATTTCGGAAAAATTCATAGAAGAAAAGGAAAACGAGATCAAGTCGAAAAAACAGATCGTCGAAGCCAACACCCTTACGAAAAGGAATTATTCCGAAGAAAATCAGAAAGTAACGTACGATTATCTCAAAGCAAAATCCGACGAAGAACAACTGATAAGAGAATACGAAGAGGCGGACGCGCTCGTTAAGGAAAAACGTACAAAGATCGATTTTACCAACTCGATAATTTTCGAAGCAATGGACGAATCCATCTCGATGACCGGGGACGTCGCTCAACTCAAAGCGGAAAAACTCAGTTTGGAAAAAACCGTGGAAGAGGCGAAAGCCGACCTTGCGGAGAAGAAAACCGCGCTTAACGAAGTCAATCGTAAACTTAAATCCGAAGAAGAAAACATCGCGGCGATCGAAAAAGACAGAGAAGACAAAAAAGAAGTTAAAGCAAATCTCGAAAAAGAATTTAACAAAAAATACGTCGCAAAACGCGAAGCGGAAGATAAACTCGCCGAAATCCGCGACACGATCACGCAGAAAAAGACCTGGATAACGTATCAGGAAAACAGCAAAGCCAACTTCTCCAACTACGATCAGGCGGTTAAATTCCTTATGACGTGCGGCGATTCGTCGGTTACGAACAGAATTTGCGGCGTTTTGGGCGATTTGATCACCGTTTCGCCTAAATACGCGCTCGCAGTGGAAATCGGCTTAGGCAACAACATTAACAATATGGTGACCCGTAATCAGCAGGATACGAGTTACTTAATCGAATACCTTAACAGGTTCCGCGGCGGCAGAGGTACGTTTCTGCCCCTTACCGCAATGCGCCCCCGTCCGCTCGAATCGGTTTTCGACGACGCACTCGAAGAAGACGGTTGCTACGGCGTAGCCGCCGACCTGGTTAAATGCGACAGAGAATATCGTCCGGCAATCGAAGTTCTACTGGGAAGAGTCGTCGTAGTCGAAGACAAACCCACAGCAATCAGAATGTCCGAAAAGTACAGAAACGCTTTCAGAATCGTTACCCTTACCGGTGAAAACTACGCCGTAAGCGGCGCGGTTACCGGCGGCAGAACACAAAACGTCGGCAACAGAATGTTAAGCCTGGAAGCGGAAATCGTCAACTACAAAAAAACGGTGGAAGAACTCGAACGTTCGAGAAAAATACTCGTGGACGAACTTAACGTAATCGACGGCGAACTTAAAGAAATGGAAAAAACCGCTTCCGTCGTCGACAACCTTATTTTCAAACTCGACAAGAACGTTTCCACGGCGGAACAAAGCAAACAATACACGATTCTCGAAAGAGAAAAAATATTGTCCGAAATCGATAAACTTAACGCCCGTATCACTTCGTGCGAACAAGAAATAATGACAAAAACTCTTCGTTTGGAATCCGAACAGCAAAAAATGGGTACCCAAACCGACAAGAGAACGAGTGCAAACGATATGCTCGCCAAGATGAACGAAGAAGTGATACAACTCGAAGAAGAGCGTCAGAAAGCGAACGTAAGAAGGACGGAGATTATTACTAAGGTAAAGAATCTCGAAAACAGAAGCAAAGAACTTACTTCGGGAATAACCACGCTCGAAAGAGAAATAGAAAGGCTCGGAGCGGAAATACTCAGCGCGACCAGCGCGATAAAAATCCGCACGGCAGAACTAGAAAACAACAAAGCCACGCTCGAACGTCTTGTTTTGGAAAACACGGACAACGAGGAGTTGCAAAGAGAAAAGGAAAAGCGTGACGCGATAACCGAGCAAAAGGCGAAACTTACCGTTCGTCAAAGCATTTTGTACGGCGAAATGCAAGAATGTGCGGACAAAGTCAACGCCAGCAACGAGCGCAAGGCGAGAGCGGAAACGATGATAGAAAATCTTCAAAAAGAAATCGACACCGCAAGAGAAAAAGTCAGAGAAGAGTACGGGCTCGATTACGAAACCGCATATTCTATGAAGATAGAAGGGTATTCGGACGCCGCAGGAGTTCAGGAAAATAAGAACCTTAAAAAAGAACTTGCCAAACTCGGCGACGTAAACGAAATGGCCATAACCGACCTTGCCGCGTTAAAGGAAGAATACGACAAAATCAAAATTCACTTCGACGACGTGGTTAAGGCAAAAGAAATGCTTACCGATACCATTAAAGACCTTACTACGAAGATGGAAACGCAGTTTACCGAAAGTTTCTCGAAGATAAAAGAGAACTTTGCGTCGGTATTTAGCGAGATGTTCGACGGCGGAAAAGGAAGACTCGATCTCGATATCGAATACGGGCAGAGCGTGCTTGACGCAGGCATTATAATCGAAGCCGAACCGCCGGGCAAGAAACTGCAAAACATCGACTTGTTAAGCGGCGGAGAAAGAGCGCTTACCGCAATAGCGATTATATTCGCCATCATAAAACTGAACCCGGTTCCGTTCTGTATACTCGACGAAGTAGACGCACCGCTTGACGACAGTAACTCGTCCGTTTATGCTAAATATCTCAGAAAATTCAGCAGAAACACGCAGTTTATCATAGTAAGTCACCGTAAACCTACGATGGAACTCGCCAACGAACTGTACGGTATAACTATGCAGGAAAAAGGCGTAAGCAAAGTGTTCTCGGTTAAACTCAGCGAAGCGTTGGAGATTGCGGAAAAGGCAAAAGCCACCGCCGTATAAAAACAAGGAGTAAAGTATGGGCTTTTTCGATAAAATTAAATCCGGTTTACGCAAAACGAAAGAAAGTATATCCAAGAAAATTTTCGAAGTTTTTAAGGCGAAAGCGCTTGACGACGAGTTTTACGAAGAACTCGAAAGCGCGCTTATTTCCGCCGATATGGGCGTAACCGCTACCGAACAAATTATTGACGAACTCAAAGATTCGGTATACCAAAAGCGCATTACGGTACCCGAAAAAGCCAAAGACGAACTAAAAAGAATCCTTATCGAATCCATTGATTACGAGATACCGGAATACGAATATCCGCTCGTATTGCTGATAGCCGGAGTTAACGGCGTAGGCAAAACCACCGCCGTGGGGAAACTTGCAAACCTGTTCAAAGAACAAGGGAAAAGCGTAATCGTAGCCGCTGCCGACACGTTCAGAGCGGCGGCGAGCGAACAACTTGAAATCTGGGCGGAAAGAGCGGGAGTGAGAATAGTTAAGCACAACGAAGGGAGCGACCCGGCGAGCGTGGTTTTCGACGCGATCGCCTCGATGAAAGCGAAAAAAACCGACGTCCTGATCGTAGATACGGCAGGAAGGCTTCACAATAAAAAGAACCTGATGAACGAACTCGAAAAGATCAACAGGGTTATTGACAGAGAACTTCCTGAAGCGGACAAGAGAAGTTATATCGTGCTTGACGCTACGACCGGGCAAAACGCCGTTAGTCAGGTAGAAGTGTTTAACGAAGCGATTGACGTAGACGGAATTATACTTACCAAACTCGACGGAACGGCAAAAGGCGGCGTAGTAATGGCGATCAGCGCGGAATACGAAATGCCCGTCGTGTACATCGGCGTAGGTGAAGGGAAAGACGATCTGCTGCCTTTCAGCGCGGAAGAGTTTGTGGGCGCGATTATATAGTATAGTCCGCGCGCACGAGCGTGTATATAAGGCGCCCGCCCACCC
>ERZ779888.2263-NODE-2263-length-16349-cov-3.567448_pt1 | contig 16349 bp, 16 predicted proteins | sample MGYA00511245_ERZ779888 | MGnify/ENA primary metagenome ERZ779888 (study PRJEB29588, sample SAMEA2155255) | human gut metagenome | biome: human gut; feature: human-associated habitat; material: faeces | place: Denmark | collected 2008/2010 ... | reverse complement strand
AGCCATTCGCAAAATCGTGCGATAAATCGTACTCTCCGCTGCTTTGCAGCTATTTTTGTTCATATCTGTGCCGGTGACTCTAATCGTTAAAATAATAACACAGTAATATATAAAAATCAAGTGCATACGCGGATACATGCAAAAAAGCCACCTCTAAACGAGGTGGCTGCAGACTGTAGACAAAACGCTTTTGGTCAGCACTCCAGAAGCGTTTTTCTTGTTTTCGGTTCAAAAAGTGTGTACTTGATCAATAATAAACACTTTTGGGCTCCCCTTTTTCCCTTCCTGGCTATCATCTTTGCCAGTTTTTTCAGATTCATGCAGGCAAACGTAAGCCCGACTTTCATTTCCATCCGGGCTTTTCCTATCATCTGTGTATAGCGGAATCCGTGGTTTTCTTTTGCTGTTCCGAAGAGGCGCTCTACGGTCTCTTTCCGTTGCGCATACACTTCCTTCATCCCAATCGTATGCCGGATATCCTCACACTTTTCCATGTACGGCTCCCAGATATGCCGGGTCACTACCTTCACATGATCCCTGCTTTCTGTGCACTGCTTCAGATATGGACATCCTTCACAGATCATTCCGCAGCTCTTGTATTCCCGGTATCCGGAACGGTTCGTCGTATGATAAGTCAGCACCTGATCATTCGGGCATACATAGCAGTCAAAATATTCATCATACACATACTCAGCTTTTTTGAAAAAAACATCTTTGGTCATGGGGCGTTTATACGGTAGAAGCGGTGTGATACCATCATCCAGAAGTAACTTTGCTATCGCTGGTGTTTTGTATCCTGCATCGGCTACCAGTGTCTGAATGCCAATGTCTTTTATCTTATCATACAGGGATTTAAATGTCCGGCTGTCATGCTGGTTGCCGGGATTTACACTATAACCCAGAATCCATCCGTTTTTGTCACAGGCTGTCTGCACGGAATACGCAAAAACATTTTTATGCTCACCCTTTCGGAACCATCCGCTTTCCGGATCCGTTGTACTTTCCTTGACCGTTTTTTCTTCTTTTCCATCAGAGCTGCCACCACAGGAGGGGGGATCTTTGGGATCTTCCTTCTTTTCTTTCAGAGGCTTTTTCCCATGCGCTTCCCGGTCTTCGTTGATTTCCTTCTTTAACTGCTCTTCGAAGAACAGTGCTTCCTCATCTGCAATCCGTTTCCGCATCTTTTTGCTGTTTGCCCGTGCTTTTACATGGGTGGCATCCACGAAGACCTCGGAAGGATCGATCAGTCTGTATTTATAGCATTCCTGCAGGATACGGGAAAAGATCTGTTCAAAAAGATCAGTATCCTTAAAGCGTCTGGTATAATTCTTTCCAAACGTAGAGAAATGGGGAACCTTGTCCATCATTTCCAGACCGAGGAACCATCGGTATGCGACATTGACTTCGATTTCTTTTACTGTCTGGCGCATGCTTCGGATGCCGTACAGATACTGGATGAATGGAATTTTAATGAGCATGACCGGATCCATGCTGGGGCGGCCATTGTCTGCACTGTATTTATCGATCACAAGATCATAGATAAAACTCCAGTCGATTGCCTGGTCAATCAGGCGCAGCAGATGATCCTGCGGAACAAGGTCATCCATGCAGAACATCTGAATCTGTTCTCTTTTCTTATCTGCATTCTGTGTCATCATAGGAAACACCGCCTTTATTTTGATACTTTCATTATACCAAAAAAGTAGTGAAAAGTCCCGTAAATACGGCATTTTCACTACTTCTTATATGCTTGTAAGTACATAATTTTTGCAGTCATGACACAAGAAAAGCTCCCTCACAGGAAGGAGCTTTGTCTACAGTCTGAGCAGGACAGCTTAGCTGTCCTGCCTCCTTGTCAGTTACCGTTCTATTTTCTTAATCTTAAAAGCAGTTCCCGCAGGTACTGTAGCCCTGAGCTTTAAGCTCGTCAAGAGAAAGACTTGAAGTGCTGTAGTTTTGGGGCGCTATTTTTTTAACGCTTCTGCAGGAGGGATGATGGATCTTCATGGTGTTGGTATTTAACACATAGGTTTCGGAGGTGTTCTGCTGATCCGGGTTATTGTAGGTGTTAAAGTTGGAACCGGAACCTGATCCACCTTGTCCGCCGGTTTCTGCGGCAGGAGCTGCCGGTGCTTCTGACTGGGCGGAAGATTGCTCCGCAGGAGCTGGCTGCGTGACAGCTGTTTCAGCAGCAGGAGGAGCAGTGGGGGCGGGCGTCTGTGTGGGCAGAGGCGCTTCGGTAGGAGAAGGGGTCTGCGTCGGCAAAGGCGTTTCTGTGGGCAGAGGCGTTTGCGTAGGGGAAGGAGTCTGCGTGGGCAGAGGCGTCTGTGTAGGAGAAGGAGTGGCTGTGGAAAGCGGCATTTCCGTAGGAGAAGGCGCCTGAACTTCGGAGGCCGCTTCTACAGAAGAAGTTTCTTCCACGGCTTTGGATTTTTTGGAAACCTCATTGGCCGGGAGAGAATCAGCGCTGGCGGATCCACAGGCAGATAAGAGAAGCATTGCAGAGAATAAAACCATCATCATTCTTTTTTTCATAGAAATCTCCGTTCCGCAGATCCGTTTCATGAGAGGATCTGCTTCTTTTGTGCGCCAATATTATAACTGAAATAGGGGAAAATGGGAGGAAAAGAACAGGAATGGAACAAAAACATGACCGAACAGGATTTTGGAGTGAAGAAACGATACAATAGGATCATGAGAACAGCTATTTCCATATCCAGACATTTATGGTATACTTTTATAAGGTTAGATAAAACTAACGAAAGAGGTGATCCTAGACAGATGCATCTGTACACATTAAAAGAAAGCATATCCGGGCCGGTCATTCTTTGGGGCATGTATCCCTTTCAGGAGGGGGAGAAGGAAAGGACAGCGCAGACCATTTCCGATTGGATGGGAGAGATTTCGTATACGCTGATCGCTTTTCAGGTCACAGACTGGAACAGAGATTTTTCCCCGTGGAAGACAGAGAACCTTTCTGAATCTTTTTCCGGAGGTGCAAAAGACACCTTAAGGTGTCTTTTAGAGGAACAGATACCGAAGATCCGTCAGCAATATGGACAGGAAAGAGAGCTTTATCTGATGGGATATTCCCTGGCGGGACTGTTTGCATTGTGGACGGCATACCAGACAGACCTTTTTGCAGGAGTGGCAAGCTGCTCCGGTTCCTTCTGGTATCCGGGACTTATGCCGTATCTCAGAAAGCAGGAACCTCTAAGGGGCAGGCGGATCTACATCAGCCTGGGAGGAAAGGAAGCCGGAAGCGGAAATGAGCTTATGGCAACGGTGGGAGAACGGACGCGCGAGATCGTGCAGCTTTTGGCAGCGGACAATATGGTAAAGTATGAGCTGAACGCGGGAGGGCACTTTGCAGATGCAGGGAAGCGGCTTGCAAAGGCGGTTTCCTGGATTGCCGGAGAAAAAGGCCCAGAGAGCCCAAAAGACTCAAAGAGTCCAGGATCAAAGAGCCCAAAAGGCTCAGAGAGCCTTAAAAAGAAAAAGAGAGGAAACAAACATGATTATTATTGAGGGATTGGTAGTCTGTCTCATCATACTGACAGGATGTGTGATCGGAATTGCAAACGGACCGGAGAACCTGATCATTCTGTATGAAAAGGAAGTACAGGAGCGGGCGGTTCAAAATGGAACCATAACAAAGGAAAAAATCAGAAAAAACGCAAAATTATTTAAGGCGTATGGAATGGGAATTGCCATTGCCTTTACGCTGATCGCAGTTTATGGCGTGAATGGAGCAAGAGGCTTTGCAGAGGGTTTCTGGCAGATCCTGGTGATCTGGCTGGTAGCGGGTGTGTTTGACCGCTTTTTTATCGACTGGTACTGGGTGAATCACACAAAAGCGTGGATCATAGAGGGAACAGAAGATTTAAGACCCTATATTCCAAGGAAGGCAGTTGTAAAGAAGTGGCTGTTTACCATAGTGGTGTCTCCGCTTATGGCTGTCATTTTATCAGGAGTGATGCTGCTGTTTGTCAGATAGAAAAAAGCAAAGCCATCAGCTTTGCTTTTGAGGGTAACCATTTTGTTGAAGATCAGTGCCGGGAGAGGTTTTACCTGCCCGGCGCTTTTTTTCGTCTGCCCGGCTTGCTTCCCAAACGCCCTTCGGTGTAGTGGCAATGGGCTTGTCCTTTTCTGCCTGTTTCATAAAAATCTCCATTTCTGCGCACGCTCTTTGCGCATTTCGAGTTTGCGTCAAGTGCGCACGGACACAAATCTCGCGTGTGAAAAATTCTATTTTTCACACTATCATCCTGCCTTTCTTCGATTGATTTTTCACAGTATGCGCACCTTTTGAGCCGCTTATGCAAAAGAAAATTCCTTTGCCCTCTTAAATATGATAAGATAGAAAACAGAACAGGAAGGAAATAAGAAGGCATATTGAAAGATGAAATTTTTACTGATAGGCATTAATTCCAAATTTATTCATTCCAATCCGGCGATTCACTACTTAAAGGCCTATGTGGGAGAACAATACAAAGAGCAGATTGAACTGGCAGAATATACGATCAACCACTTAAAGGAGCAGATCCTGGCAGATATTTATAAAAGGCAGCCTGATGTGATGGGCTTTTCCTGCTATATCTGGAATTTTCAGATGATACAGGAGCTTTTACCGGAAATTTCAAAGGTATTGCCCGGAAGGGAGATCTGGCTGGGAGGGCCGGAGGTGTCCTTTGAAGGGGAAGCGGTTTTAAGGCAGTTTCCCGGTGTGACGGGGATTATTCAGGGAGAGGGGGAAGAAACCTTCCGGGAGCTGTTTTTAAGCTATCTGCAGCACAGGGACTACCGCAGCATCAAGGGACTGCTCCTTAGGGAAGGGGCTACCGGAATGCGGGAGGAGCTTGCTATGGACGAGCTGCCCTTTCTGTATCAGGACTTAAAGGAATATGAAAACCGCATTATTTATTACGAAACCTCCAGGGGCTGTCCTTATCACTGCACCTACTGTCTTTCCTCGGTGGAAAGAAAGGTGCGCTTAAGAGGCAGGGACAAGGTGGAGCAGGAATTGGCCTATTTCCTTAGACAGAAGGTGCCGCAGGTAAAGTTTGTGGACAGAACCTTTAACTGTAACAAAGAGCACGCATTGTTCGTCTGGAATTACATTAAGGAGCATGATAACGGAGTTACCAATTTCCATTTTGAGGTAGCAGCGGATATTATGGATGAGAGGCAGCTTGCCGTGCTGTCTGATATGCGGCCCGGGCTGGTACAGCTTGAGATCGGGATCCAGACGACCAATGAAAAGACCCTTCGGGAGATCGATCGGTATGCAGATACCGGGCATATTGCACAGGTGGTGGAAAGACTGCAGAGAGCCGGAAACATCCACATTCATCTGGATCTGATTGCAGGACTTCCTTATGAGGATTACACAAGCTTTATCCATTCCTTTAACCAGGTCTATGCCATGAGGCCGGAGCAGCTGCAGCTTGGTTTTTTGAAGGTCTTAAAGGGAGCGCCCATGTATCACCTGACGCAGAAATATGGAATTGCTTATCAGGAAACGCCGCCTTATGAAGTGCTTTATACAAACTGGCTTTCTTATGAGGAGGTTTTGAAGTTGAAGCGGGTGGAAGAAATGGTGGAGATCTACTATAATTCCTGCCAGTTTGCCAAAACCCTTCTGGTGCTGAAAGAGAGCTTTGAAAGCCCCTTTCAGATGTTTGAAGAGCTGGCAAAGGAATATGAAGCCAAGGGATATTTCGTAAATACGCCTTCCCGGAGCTACCGCTACAGGATCCTGCTCGACTTTGCGGCCAGCAGGGAACCGGAAAAGGAAGAACTGTTCCGGGAACTGCTTACCTGCGATTATTATTTAAGGGAAAATGCCAAGAGCAGACCGGACTTTTGTATGGATCTGCTGCCGTTTTACAGGGAGATCTCTGATTTTTATGAGAAAGAGGAAAAATGTCCGCAGTATTTAAAGGACTATCAGGGCTATCATGCAAAGCAGATGATGAAGATGACCCATATGGAGAGGTTTCATTATCCCGTATGGGAAGAGGATGCGGCAAAAATAATGCGCAGAAGAACAGGGGTCTATGTTTTGTATGATTATCAAAAGAGAAATCCGCTTACCATGGATGCAAAGATGACTTTGATTTTTTGGGGGAAATAATGAAGAAGCTACGTCTTAAATCTGTTTTTTACCTTTCGTTCCTGCTGCTGATCGTTCAGAAATACAGGGATTATTTTGATCGTGTCGCTGATCTTTAATGTAATGTTCGGAACGATTACGGCATTTATCATTGAAAGGTTTCAGATTATCCAGGGGCTTCATCTGTATAATACCATTGGAGCGCCGATCGTGATTTATGTTGCGTCTGACCTGATGCAGCTTTACATCTACAGACAGTTTATTTCCGGAATATCGGTAGCGCTGGACGAGGCGGCGCTTCTTGACGGCTGTTCCTATTTTGGACTGTTTGTGAAGATCATTTTCCCGCTTCTTGCACCGGCAACCGCTACGGTGTGCATCATTAAGGCAATCAACATTATCAATGATATGTATATTCCATATCTTTATATGCCCAAAAACAAACTGCGTACGCTGACAACGTTTCTGATTGAATTACGCCAATGCCCAGCAGGGCTCCTGGCAGACTCTGGCGGCAGGCATCATTATCATTATGATCCCCACCATCGCCCTTTATGTCTTTTTCCAGAAGTACATTCTGGCAGGGGTGGCAGCCGGAGCAGTAAAGGAATAATACAGAAAAAAAGACTGCATTTCCAAGCTTAGAAATGCAGTCTTCTTCTTACGGCGTCCCGCAGCCTTCTTCTGGAAAGCAGCGTGATCAGGGTGACAACAATGACGCTGCAGACGGTAAGCACAACGGCAGACCAGACCGGGTGGGGAGGAATGCCGGAAAAATGCTGGATCAAAAGCTCGATCCCAACGCAGAGAAGAGCGGCCTCTGCAAAGAAATACAGGGCGGTGGTTAAAAAGGAAATGCGGAAGGACCGCAGAAGCAGGGCAAAGATCTCCACAAGAATGGTGATCAGTACCAGAATAGGAAGGGCAAGCCCGGTAAACCAGTCGCTGCTTTTGGTATTAAAGGTGATCAGATACAAGTAGATCCCAACGGCAATGCCGTCAAACAAAAGGGAAACATAGATCGGCAGCTTGGTGTAGATCACGGCCGGGATCGCCATAACAAAAAGCAGAAGACAGGCACCAATGATAAACAAAGACCAGGGGCCGTCTACAAATACAAACAGATTTAAAAGCAGGCAGCTTAAGGCAGTGGCGCCCAGAACGATCACAAGCAAAAGCGCCAGATCCTTCTTTTTGACCACATCCACCTGTCCCTTTTTCAGGGAATAGGGGGAGGGCGCAGGAGCCGTTTGAAGCTGTGAGGGATTTATCACCGGTGTGTGGCATAAAGGACAGCTCTTTAAGGAGGGATCCAGCTCCACACCGCAGTTTACACAATAAGACATAAGCATCTACCTTTCTTAATCAGTCATTGAGATTTCGGTTACTTTCTATTTTGACAGAAATCCCGTCTTTGATCAGTTTCCGGAAAAACAGTCTTTCCACATCCGCTTCCATAATACTGCTGGCAAAGTTAATGGTCAGGGTATCCTCAAAGCTGATGATGGCACAGTTGGTACGGGGAGAAAAAGGCTGTCCCATATAAATATCAAAGCGTTCAATATAAGGCTTCATATCCTCCGGTACCTTGAGAGCGCCCATATTGGTCAGGCCCGCAGAGGAATTTTTGTCCTGGATCTTGGTATAAAACAGGCGGACCACATAATCCTTGATAAAAAGGGGCACGATCCTGATCAGAGGATTGCGCTGGGTGGCAGCATTGGTGGTAATATCTCCCCTTAAGAATTTTTCGTTGATATAGTAGCGCATATAGTGGTGAACCTGCGTGATGATCTCCTCAAAGGTATAATCCCCAAGTCTGGGATCAATGCCGGGATAAACCATGGTAATAAAATTCCGCAGCGTCTTTGAGGGGAAAAACCTCCGCAGGTTTACCGGCATGGCAAGCTTGACAGGACGCAGGGAAAGATGCCATTCGGACTGCTGTTTCTGTAAAAGGGCATACAGAAGAACGGCATTCAGATATTCGGTTATGGTAGCGTGATATTTGTCTGCGACTTCCTTTACCTGCTTCACGGACAGGATCCCGTCAATAACGTTAAAGGTGTAAAAGGGTTCCTTTGTGCCGCGGACGCGGTAAGTTTTTTCTCCGGGCCGGGGAGGACGCACCTTGGCGTTGGCATAGCGCATGTAGGCATCCTCAAGCTCCTCAGGATCAGGAGGAGAGTCGACATCCAGAACAAAATATCCGTTTGAGATGGAAGCGCCCAGAAGGCGCAGATAAACAGCAGTGATCGTCTGCAAAACGCACATGCCGCCGGTGCCGTCGCCCAGACAGTGATGGGCTTCCAGGGAAATGCGGCGGTCATAATAATAGATGCGCAGAAGATAGCGGTTTCCGGCCTTAAAGGGCATGGGCATACAGAAGTTGGAAATGTCCTCCTGAACAAAAGGGCCGGGTCTTGTGTTTGGCTCTAAGTAGCGCCAGAACAATCCCTTGCGGATGGCTGTTTTGTAGGTTGGAAAGCGCTTTAAGGCAATATCTACGGCCTTTTGAAGAATGTCAGGCTTTACCGGTTCCTTTAACAGCACCGACAGCCGGTATACGGAAGAAAAATCCTTCCGCTGCAAGGTGGGGTAAACGATGGCAGAAAGATCCAGCTTATACCATACCTTTGAAGCTTTATGAAGATGAATGCCTCCCATGGAGGTTTCGTTTTTGGGCATCTTATTTTCCCCGATCTTATTTTGGATTCTATGATTTTTAGTATACCACAAATAAACGGGAATGTGGTAAAATAATCAAACAACAGACAGATACAAAGGAAAGGAAATTATGGCAGTTACGACGAAAAAACTTCATGTGAAAAAACCATCGCCGGAGGCGGTCAATCAAAGCGCCATGTCCCTGATCAGAAAGGTGCACGGCATGATCGACAATCCGGATATCGAAAAGCACCGTCATTCCCAGGATCAGGTGGGCGCCCTTTTCGGAAATGCAAAGGATATTCAGATCAGGGAGTTCCAGATCAAGGACAGGGAGGCAGAATGGGTGTCTGTGACCAGGGCGCATATGAAAAAGTATGTGATCCTGTATTGCCACGGAGGAGGATATTCTACGGGCAGCAGGCTTTATGCAAGGACGCTTACCACAAAGCTTGCAGAGACCACCTCCATGGATGTGCTGGCCTTTGACTACAGACTGGCGCCGGAGCATCCCTACCCGGCAGCCTGCGAGGATGCCATGAAGGCGTGGGACTATCTGATGCTGCTTGGGTACGGAGCAAGAGATGTGATCGTTGCAGGGGATTCCGCAGGGGGGAACCTGGCGCTGTCCCTGGTTTTAAAGCTGAAGGAAGAACAGAGACTGTTGCCAAGGGGGCTCGTTCTGCTCTCGCCGTGGACAGATCTGACTGCCTCCGGCAAGACCCATACCACAAGAGCCCTTGTGGATCCCGTGCTGGATGCGGACTATCTGCGCAAAATGACGGAAAATTATGCGGCAGGAAGGGAGCTTACAGATCCCTTGATCTCACCGCTTTTCGGAGATTTTGAAGGCTTTCCGCCTACTTACATCCAGGTGGGAGACAATGAAATGCTGCTTTCGGATTCCACCATGCTCCACAAAAAGCTGGTCGCTGCCAACGTATCGGCTAAAATAGATGTTTTTAAGGGGATGTGGCATGTGTTTCAGATGTCCCCCTTTAAGACGGCAGGAGAGGCCATGGAAAAGAATGCGGAATTTATCTATGATATTTGCAGATAAAAAAAGGAATTATGATCCCTGCACCGAATAATACCAATAGGAAGTTCTTTTCACAGGATAGGAGCAGTCATTGAATATACGAGAGAATCTGGAAAAGCTGGAAATGGAATATTTAAGTCCCTATGCCGCCCACAGCGCAGACAGCAGGGGAAGGCTCAGGGAGGAAGAGCAGTGCGACATCAGGCCGGTATACCAAAGGGACCGTGACAGGATCCTGCACTGTAAATCCTTTCGGCGTTTAAAGGATAAAACCCAGGTATTTTTGTCACCGGAGGGAGATCATTACAGAACCAGGCTGACCCATACCCTGGAGGTCTCCCAGAATGCCAGGACCATTGCAAAGGCGCTGCGGATGAATGAGGATCTGGTGGAGGCCATTGCCCTTGGCCATGATCTTGGGCACACGCCCTTTGGTCATGCAGGGGAGAGAGCCCTAAATGCGGTCTGTCCCTATGGGTTCTGCCATAGTGAGCAAAGTGTCAGGACAGTGGATCTTCTGGAAAAGAACGGACAGGGCTTAAATCTTACCATGGAGGTAAGGGATGGGATCTTAAACCATCAGACCTCCGGAATGCCCTTTACCTTGGAGGGAAGGATCGTCCGGTTTTCAGATAAGATCGCCTATATCCATCATGATATGGATGACGCCATCAGGGCAGGAATTTTAAAGGAAGAAGATGTTCCAGGAAGGATCACGGAGATCATCGGTGATACCACCGGCAAGAGATTAGATCATTTTATCCATGATATTGTGAGCACCAGCTACGGCAAGAGCGATATTATGATGTCCGAAACCGTGGCAAAGGCCATGAAAGAACTCAGGGAGTTCATGTTTGAGAGGGTTTACCAGAATAAAGAAGCAAAAAGCGAAGAAGGAAAAGCAGAAATGCTGATCCAGACGTTATACAGCTACTATCGTCATCATCTGGAGCTTTTGCCGGAGGATCTGCTTGCACTGATCGAAAAGGGAGAACCGGAGGAAAAGATTGTCTGCGATTACATAGGAGCCATGACGGATCGTTTTGCGATTGCCAAGTATGAGGAGATCTATATTCCCAAATCCTGGCATGGTTAAATTGGACACAGGGAAATGGAGAGGGTATGTATTATCCTGATGAACTGATTGAAGAGGTGCGCCTGAAAAACGACATTGTAGACGTGGTTTCAGGTTATGTAAAAATACAAAAAAAGGGAAGCAGCTATTTTGGGCTTTGTCCCTTTCACAATGAAAAATCCCCTTCCTTTTCTGTCTCTCCCGGCAAGCAGATGTTTTACTGCTTTGGCTGTGGGGCAGGAGGCAATGTGTTTACGTTTGTGATGCAGTATGAGAATGCCTCCTTTCAGGAAGCGGTAAAGCTTCTGGCAGAAAGGGCAGGCGTTTCCCTTCCCGATCTTCAGGAGGGGGAGGAAGCCAGAAAGCGGGATTCCAAGCGGGCAAGACTTCTGGAGGTGAATAAGGAAGCCGCCAGATATTTTTATTATCAGCTTAGAAGCAAGGCAGGGCAGGCTGGATATGCCTACCTCCACAAAAGACAGCTTAGCGAGGAAACCATTAAGCATTTCGGGCTGGGCTTTGCAAACGTGACCAGCAATGATCTTGTCAAATATCTGAAAAGCAAGGGATATGAGGATAAGCTGATCATAGAAGCGGGGCTGGCAAGCTATGATGAAAGGTATGGACTGCACGATAAGTTCTGGAACCGGGTCATGTTCCCCATCCAGGACAGCAACCACCGGGTGATCGGTTTTGGTGGAAGAGTCATGGGCGATGCAAAGCCCAAGTATCTGAATTCGCCGGAAACCATGGTGTTTGATAAAAGCCGGAACCTGTACGGGCTGAATTTTGCAAGGACGGCCAGAACCAATAATATTATTCTGTGTGAAGGATATATGGATGTGATCGCCATGCACCAGGCCGGGTTCACCCAGGCGGTGGCCTCCCTTGGTACGGCGTTTACAGAGGGACAGGCTATTTTGCTAAGGAGGTACGCACAGGAAGTCATTCTGGCTTATGACAGTGACGGGGCCGGAGTGAGGGCGGCGCTGCGTGCCATCGGTATTTTGAAGGAAGCGGGCATGACCGGAAAGGTTCTGAATCTGGAGCCTTATAAGGATCCTGACGAGTTTATCAAAAACCTGGGAAGGGAAGCCTTTGCACAAAGGCTGGAAGAGGCGGAAAACAGCTTCTTTTTTGAACTCAGGATCCTGCAAAGAGAGTATGATATGAAGGACCCGGAGGAAAAAACAAAATTTTACCGGGAGATCGCCAAAAAGCTCTGCGGCTTTTCGGAGGAAGTGGAAAGAGAAAATTATATTCAGGCAGTGGCGGATAAATATGGGATCGGCTTTGAAAACCTGCGGAAGCTGGTGCGGTCCTACGCAGAAAAAACAGGACTTGCAATTCCGGCAAGCAGGCCAAAGTCCGGCATAAAGCAAAAGGCAGATCCGGATGAAAACCGGAAAAAGCCCCAAAGACTGCTGCTTACATGGCTTGTAGAGGAGCCTGCCTTATATCATAAGATCAAAAAATATATTTCACCTGAGGACTTTACGGAGGAGCTGTATCAGAAAACCGCCGGAAAGCTTTTTGAGGAGCTGGAGGAGGGAACCATTAACCCGGCTGCGATCATCAGTCTTTTTGAGGATGAGCAGGAGCAAAGGGAGGTTGCGGGTCTTTTCAACACCAGGCTGATGAAGCTGGAAACAAGGGCAGAGCAGGAAAAGGCCTTTCATGATATTGTAATGGCGGTCAAACGCAGCAGCCTTGACAGGCTTTCCCAGGGCTTGGGCTCTGACGTGGCAGCGATCAGTAAGGTCATAGAGGGCAAAAAAGCACTGGAAGAACTTAGCAAAACGCATATTTCGCTGGACCATGGCTAATAATGGTAGTAAATCCGGCAGACACGATTAAGATAGGAAGGATGGAAACCCAGAATGGATGAAAACACACAGGCAAAGTTTGATGAGAAGCTGGCGCAGCTCTTAGCACTTGCCAAAAAGAAAAAAAATGTCCTGGAATATCAGGAGATCACAGATTTTTTCTCTGATATGACATTGGGAGAAGAACAGTTTGACAAGATCATTGAGACATTGGAGCAGAATAATATTGATATTCTGCGGATTACCGATACGGATGATGTGGATGACGAGGAGATCATTCTTACGGATGAGGACGAGGTGGATGTAGAGAACATCGATCTGTCCGTTCCCGACGGAGTCAGCATTGAGGATCCTGTGCGGATGTATCTGAAGGAGATCGGCAAGGTTCCCCTTTTGTCTGCAGATGAGGAGATCGAACTGGCAAAGAGGATGGAAGTAGGGGATCAGGAGGCCAAAAAGCGCCTGGCAGAGGCCAACCTCCGTCTGGTTGTCAGCATTGCCAAAAGATATGTGGGCAGGGGAATGCTTTTCCTTGACCTGATCCAGGAAGGAAACCTGGGACTGATCAAGGCAGTGGAAAAGTTTGATTACAGGAAGGGATATAAGTTTTCTACTTATGCAACCTGGTGGATCAGACAGGCGATTACCAGAGCCATTGCAGACCAGGCAAGAACCATTCGTATTCCCGTGCATATGGTGGAAACCATCAATAAACTGATCCGTGTGAGCAGACAGCTTTTGCAGGAGCTTGGAAGGGAACCTACCCCGGAAGAGATCGCCGAGGAGATGAAGCTGCCGGTAGAGCGTGTGCGGGAAATTCTTAAGATTTCCCAGGAGCCCGTTTCCCTGGAAACTCCTATCGGTGAAGAGGAGGATTCCCATTTGGGAGATTTCATTCAGGATGATAACGTGCCTGTGCCCGCAGATGCGGCGGCGTTTACCCTGTTGAAGGAACAGCTTGTGGAAGTGCTCAGCACCTTAACGGACAGGGAGCAGAAGGTGCTTCGGCTGAGATTTGGACTGGACGATGGAAGGGCAAGGACCCTTGAGGAAGTAGGCAAGGAATTTAATGTGACCAGAGAGCGTATCCGTCAGATCGAGGCAAAGGCTCTGCGCAAGCTCCGTCATCCCAGCAGAAGCAGAAAGCTGAAGGATTATCTGGACTGATGGGCACTGTGACCTTATCGTCAAGAATGCAGGCCGTGGCAGATATGGTGCCCCTGGGAAGCAGCGTATGTGATGTGGGCTGCGACCATGGCTATGTTTCTATTTACCTGATGGAGCATGCCATTGCAGAAAGAGTGCTTGCCATGGATATTAATCAGGGGCCTCTTCAAAGGGCAAGGGAGCATGTAAGGAGAGCCGGGCTCTCTGACTACATAGAGATCAGACAGAGCGACGGACTTAGGGCATTTCAGGCGGGAGAAGCGCAGGTGCTGATCTGTGCCGGAATGGGAGGCCCTCTGATGCAGAGGATTTTGTTGGAACAGCCGGAAAAGACGGCTTCCCTCAAGACGCTGATCTTGCAGCCGCAGTCCGAGCTTGCCCAGTTCCGTTTTTTCCTTGCAAAAATGGGATATTCCATTACCCGGGAAGATATGATATTGGAAGAGGGGAAATTTTATCCTGTGATCTGTGCACAGACAGGAGGAGAGCCTTATGAGCTTTCGGCAAAGCAGGCGGAATTTGGCCCTCTGCTTCTTTCGGAAAGGAACCCGGTTTTGTTTTCCTTTCTGCAAAGGGAGGAGAAAAAGCATGCTCTGCTTAGGGAAAGACTGGTGCAATGCGGGGACAGCAAAAGAGCGCAGAAAAGACTTTTTGATCTGGAAGAAAAGAGAGGACTTTTGGAAGAGGCCATAGCAGATTTTGAAGGATAGAAAGGGGAAGCTACATGGTTACGATCAAAATAAAGGGTGTTGCAAGGGAATATCCCAAGGGAACACGCTATGAGGAAATCGCCAGAGAGTACCAGAAGGAATATCAGGATATGATTGCACTGGTCACGGAAAACGGCAAGATCAGGGAACTGATCAAGCCCGCAAACCGCGACTGTGAATTGACCTTTCTGACCATAGGGGACGGGATCGGGCATAAGAGCTATGTCAGAACGGCCCTGATGACCCTTGTAAAGGCAGTAAGGGATGTGCTTGGGGAAAAGGGAAAGGAAGTCAAGGTTGAATTTGTAGTAGGCCAGGGGTATTATTGTAATGTCAGGATGGAAGAAAAGCTGACAGAGGAAATGGTAGCCCGTATCAGGCAGAGAATGAAGGAGCTTGTGGAAGCGGATCTGCCCATCACGAAAAAATCCTATCCCAAGGATGACGCCATGCAGATTTTCAGGGATCATCAGATGCATGATAAGGAGCAGCTGTTCCGTTACAGAAGAAGCTCCTTTGTGAATATCTATTGCCTGGATGGCTTTTATGATTATTATTACGGCTATATGCTGCCCAGCACAGGATATTTAAAATATTATGACCTGATGCTATATGAAAACGGGCTTATGCTTTTAATTCCCAACGGGGAAAATCCCACAAAGCTGGATTTCTTTGAACCCAGGGAAAAATTCTTTAAGACCCTGAAAACCTCCTCGGAATGGGGAGAGATGATGGGCATAGACTGTGTGGGAGATCTGAACGATTCCATCTGCCAAGGAAAGATCAGCGATATGATCCTGGTTCAGGAGGCGCTTCAGGAGAGAAGGATCGGGGAGATCGCCAAGGAGATCGTAGACCGCAAAAACGTGAAATTCGTTTTGATCGCAGGCCCGTCCTCTTCCGGTAAGACCACCTTTTCCCACAGACTGTCCATTCAGCTTCGGACTTACGGAATGAACCCTCATCCCATTGCGCTGGATGATTACTTTGTAAACAGGGAAGATACCCCGAGGGATGAAAACGGGGACTACAATTTTGAATGTCTTGAGTCCATTGACGTAAAGCAGTTTAATGAGGATATGAACCATCTTCTTAAGGGGGAAACGGTGGAGCTGCCGCGGTTTAACTTTAAGCTTGGCAAGCGGGAATACAACGGTGACTTCAAAAAGCTTGGGCCGGAGGATATTCTGGTGATCGAAGGGATCCACGGGCTGAACCCCAAGACAACCTTTTCCATGCCGGATGAAAGCAAGTTTAAAATTTACATCAGCGCATTGACCAGCTTAAATATAGACGAGCATAACCGGATCCCGACCACAGACGGCAGATTGCTGCGGCGTATGGTGCGGGATGCAAGAACCAGGGGAACCTGTGCGAGGAGAACCATTGAAATGTGGCCTTCGGTGCGCAGAGGAGAGGAAAAATATATTTTCCCCTTCCAGGAGAGTGCGGACGAAATGTTTAACTCCGTACTGATCTATGAGCTGGCTGTGCTGAAGCAGTATGCAGAGCCCCTGTTATTTGGAATTGAAAAGGGAATGCCGGAGTATTATGAAGCAAAGCGGCTTTTAAAGTTCCTGGAGTATTTCCTGGGGATTGACAGCAAAAATGTACCGGCAAATTCCATCTGCCGGGAATTCATTGGTGGAAGTTATTTTAACGTATAGGCATAGGCATAAAGAAATCAAGTAGGATGAATGATCGCGGCTGCCGTATGGCAGGTGAGGAAAGTCCGGGCTTCACAGGGCAG
>ERZ779888.2240-NODE-2240-length-16477-cov-5.997991_pt1 | contig 16477 bp, 16 predicted proteins | sample MGYA00511245_ERZ779888 | MGnify/ENA primary metagenome ERZ779888 (study PRJEB29588, sample SAMEA2155255) | human gut metagenome | biome: human gut; feature: human-associated habitat; material: faeces | place: Denmark | collected 2008/2010 ... | reverse complement strand
AGAAATGAAGGTTGATTATCTGCAGGGATATTATTTTGGAAGACCATGTGGAAAGGAACAGTTTCTGCAGCAATATGCCAGTGGCATCAACGTTAAATAAAGAGAGTAAGGCAGACTCAGCTATGTGGGGCTGCCTTATTTTATGGTCTTATCAGAAGGATGGATCCATAACGGCTTCTTTCAGTTTTTCCAGGTCATTGGCATCAGGGTGAGACAATGCACAGTCAAAATTCTGGATCAATACATCAAGATTTGCCGGATGATCAGGATTATGTGCAACCTCTTTAAAAAACTAAATCTCATCATTCATCCGTCCAAAATAAAGGTCAAATTCCTTTTGATAATCGAAAAGTTCTTTTAAATCCCGTTCATTGTGTCGCTTGATATCTTCCTGCCGTTTGATTTCAGTTTCTGCTTCTGTAACTTTTTGCTGCATGATTTTGATACCTTCGTAGGTGATGGAACAGTCATATGAATAATCCGATCGCCGGACAAACAAAAACTGTGCAGAATTATATCAGTGCAACATATCCGGATGGTCACACAGAGGTGTTTTTTACTCCCATGGCTCCGTTTGAAACACCAAAGGCACTTGAAAAAATCTGTGAGGAATACAATAGAGTTATTGGTAATCTTGAGGTTGAACCACTGATTGCTATTCCTGTATTTATACATGATTTTCTTTGTATTCATCCCTTTAATGATGGAAATGGACGAATGAGTAGATTGCTTACAACGCTTCTTCTATATAGAAGTGGATTTTATGTAGGAAAATATATTTCACTTGAGGCTAAAATTGCTAAGAATAAAGATTTATATTATGAAGCGTTGGGGAAAGCGACTAAGAATAAAATTGGCAAGTTTTCCAAACAAGATATCAGAGAACTTTGTCCATCGCTTAGTATTAGCTCTATAGAGGGTTCATTAAGAACGCTTGTAAAAGAAGGAGAATTGATGAGAGGTGGTTCTGGAAAAGCTACTTATTATGTGCGATTAATGTAGATTAAGAACAAACATTCGAAGTGCAAGGGAAGATTTATGGACTTCTAATCTGGCATAATAGAATCATCTTAAGAAAGCAATAGCTTTTTAGATGACTCTATTTAATTGACAGGTTTGTTTTTACAGGAGGTACATATGAATTACATCGTGATTGATTTAGAAATGTGTAAAGTACCAAAACTTTATCGCCGCAATTATAAACATGCAAATGAAACAATTCAGATTGGAGCTGTCCTATTAGATAGTGAGTTCAAAAAAATTGCAACACTTAGAATATTTTAAAAAGGAAGGTGTTTTATATGAAAAAGAATACAGCAGGTAAAAATTTTATAACAGCGCTTATCATCATAGGAGTTTTTTGTTTTGCCGGGTGGATCGCCAGTATGTTTGACAGTGGACCAAGGTGTATCGAGACAGGCTGCTACAGACGTCAGGAACCTGATAGCGATTACTGTTATGATCACGAGTTATATAGGGAGGAATCCTCTACAGATGACGAATCATCATCCGATGACAAATCGTCAACGGACAGTTCCACTGATAGTGGCTCGTCCAAAAAAACATATAGTAATATCAACAACGATCGTAACAGTGATTCTGATTCATCTTACAGCAATAATACAAGAAAAAATACATATGGAACATCTAGTTCCCCAACAATCAGTACATACGATTCTTATGATGAGGGGTATGATGACATCTATATGGATGGTGATTATGATGATAACAGATATGACAATGACAGTGACTATGCAGATGGTGTAGATGATGCAATGGATGATGACGAGGAAGATTGGTAAAGGAGTTGCAGAGTTCACCTACAAAATAAGCACATTCCCCCCAAAAAACCCTCTATCCGATTTCTCCAAAATTCTGTATAATAAAACCATATAATACAGACAAATACGGATAGAGGAGGGACACCGATGTTAAAGACATTCCACACATCATACATAAGAAAAAAGAAATCACGGGCAGTCACAGCTCTGAGCCTGCTTTTTCTGATGCTGTGTCTGACAGGATGCAGCATGGAAGGAGTACCGTTTGCAAACTGGGACTTATATCACAGCGAAACATACGAAAATGCAGAATCTTACCAAACCGGAGATTTTTCAGGTAATGCAGATGAAGTACAAACGTTAGCTGTATACTGGCGCTCCGGAGAGATAAAGATCACGGAATCAGAGGGCGATTCTATTGAGATCCGTGAGAGTGGAAAAAATCTGACAGAGGATGCAAAAATGCATTATTATCTCAAAGACGGTCAGTTAGAAGTCCGTTTTTGCGCATCAGGAGCAACCATTCAAGTAAAACCGAAGGAGAAGCACTTGCAGATAGAAGTGCCAAAAAACATGCAGTTGTCCATTCACAGTACATCCGCGGATGTGAAAGCAAAACATTTAGAGCAGGAGCAAATATTAGTGGCAACCATGTCGGGTGATATAGAGATCGGAGAGTTTGTGGCAGAGGAAGGAGATCTCAGCAGCGGTTCCGGAGATATTACATTGGACAATATGCAGGTTCAAGAGGCAGCGATCACGACTGCAAGCGGAGATGTAGAGTTTTCCTTACCGGAAAAAGGTGCTAAGATCAAATACACCACAACAGGCGGAGATCTGGAGACAGATCTGGACCACAAAAAAACCGGAAACATCTATGTATTTGGTGATGGAAAAACCAATCTGACCATACAAAGCACGAATGGAGATCTGATGATCAGATAGGAGAAGGCATATGATAAGAATGGAAAAAAATGTTTTTTTCCTCATTGATCACACCGGTCATATTGATCGTGTTATATGGAACATTTCTCTCAAATGTATACAAGGATTCCTTTCAGTCCTCCTTGCCGGAGTTTCTAAGCGTTTCAGATAAACTGATCAACGGAACTGTAGCCGCACAGTTAGCGGCAGCATTACTCGCAGTGAGCTGCGTTACCGTTACCTTTTGTGTCAATCTGACCATGATCCAGGATAAAGCGAATGGAGCAAGAAAAGATTTTAATGTATCACCGACAGGAAAACCGGTTATCTATTTAGGGTACTTTTTCTCGACAGTTTTTAATTCGCTTATCGTAAATGGGTTAGCATTCCTTTTATGTATGGGGTATATCCGTAAGATGGGGTGGTATCTGAATGCGTCGGATATCCTGTATCTGATCTTAGATGTTATCGTACTTGTACTGTTTGGCAGTGTGCTTTCGAGCATCGTGTGTTATCCGTTAAAAACACAGGGACAGATGTCGGCGGTAGGAACGATCGTCAGTGCCGGCTATGGATTCATCTGTGGAGCCTATATGCCAATCTCTAATTTTGGCAAAGGACTTCAGAAAGGATTGTCCTATGTTCCAAGCACCTATGGAACCTCCATGCTTAAAAATCATATGCTCCGCGGAGTATTTGAAGAGATGAAATCCAAAGGATCCGGACGATGTAGTGACTGGCATTGCAGATTCGCTGGACTGCAATCCGGTATTTCGGGGACATGTTGTAAGCAGTGCAGAAATGCTGGCGTTCATGGTAGGAACCATCGTTGTATTAGGGATCATTTATTTGATCATAACGGCACTTCCTGAAAAATAAACAAAATAAATCCGGTTGTAACCGCAAATCTATCATGCTATAATGGGCGTAAACATCAACCTCGGAAAAAACAAAAAACTATTAGAGCAGTGCCAGACCTTAAAAGAATATGCCATCTATGTAAAGAAAGTACGAACCTATGCAAAGAGCATGAAAGTAGAAGAAGCGGTAGACCGTGCAGTGACAGAATGTATCAATGAAGGAATCCTGCGGGAGTTTCTGCTTCAAAACAGAAAAGAGGCGGTGGAAATGAGTATTTTTGAATATGATGAAGAGGCGGTCTTTGAAGTTGTCAGGAAAGATGAATATGAGAAAGGCATCCAAGAAGGCGAAAAACAGTTTGCCCTTCTGACCGAAAGACTCTTAGAAGCCGGGAGAACACAGGACCTGCTGCGTGCTACACAGGATCAAGAATATCGCAAGCTGTTATATAAAGAGTATCAGATTTCATAAAGAGGAGGAGCACCAATGGAAACATGGTTTTATGAAGTAGTCAGCATTGACGGAGACTATGCAAATTTAAAACGTACCGATATCGAATCGGATGACTTAAAGTTAGTTGCAAGAGCATTACTGCCACCGGAAATCATGGAAGGAAGTAAGCTGAAATACGAGTTAATGCAATATGAACTTCTTCCGTTATAAATAACTTTAGAATCGAATACAGGTAAAAAGTAAAGGGCAGAGACCGGAAAACGGTTCTGCCCTTTTGTAACAGGATTAAATTTTGAAATAATGCATTTCATTTGCGAGTTTCTCGGCCTGTGTGGCTACATTCTGTGCAGCTTGTGCTACATTTTCACTGTTGTCGGTTACGCTTAAGGCTTCCTGTGCAAGACCTTCAGAGGTTGCAAGGATTTCTTCGGCACTGGCGGATTGTTCTTCTGTAATAGCAGCTACAGAGGTTGCAACTTCATCCACTTTGTTGACATTCGTAATCATTTCCTGTAACAGCTCGCTTGTCTCTCCGATCGTCTGGTAAATATCGTGGAATGTGTGATGCGCGGTAGAAACCAGCTCCTCACTGTCATGGATGTGTTTGGCACTTATCTGGGTCTTGTCCACGGCATCGCTGACGAGAGTATTAATATCTGCCGTAATAGAGGATATTTTGTCCACGGCCTGCGAACTTGTTTCGGCAAGGTTGCGGATCTCTTCGGCAACAACAGCAAATCCTTTTCCGGCTTCACCGGCTCTTGCTGCCTCAATGGCTGCATTTAAGGAAAGCAGGTTCGTCTGGGAGGCAATATCTCCGATAATTTCCACAAATTTTGTAATCTCTTCCGTCGATTCACCGACATGACCGACAGCGGTTTCTAATTGGGTAACGGAGGCCTGAACGGTTTCCATGGCATGTTTTACCTTATCCATGTCATCCCGTCCCTTGCCGGAAATTACAACGGTATCATTCATCTTTTCACTGGCGTTATGTCCGATCTGATCTGTTTCAGAAACGATCATCGCCAGAGAGGTTGTATTTTCTGCTACTTCTGTTACAGAGTTTGCCAATTCCTCAACAGTGGAATTTAACTCTTTCATAGAGGTAGATTGAGTTATCGCGGAGCGATATAATATTTCGGAAACGGAACTGCTGTTTTCAGCCTGTTGATTCAATTGTCCGGATATGGAAAAAATAGTACCGATCGTATTTCGCATAGTACCAATAAATTTTTGCATACCATTTCCCATAGCAGCGACTTCATCCTGGCCTTTGGTCTGTACATTTACCGTAAAATCACCGTCAGTAATCTTTCCGATATCCTTTGTCAGGGTTTTGATCGGTTCAACAACAATGTGTACAATTCGTTCGATCAAAAATCCGATAATCACCATTGCCAGGACTAAAATAAGGATAATTCTGGTCTGCAAACCTTTTAAATCTTCAAGGACAGTACTTTCTTTTACATTAGAGACCAGAACCCAGTCAGTTCCTGTGATCGGTTCGACCTCTACATAATAGACTGTATTACCAACGGTAACATTTTGAACTTTTCCATTCTTTTTATCAATCTTATCAGCAACCGCTTTCACATAAGAATCTTTGCTGTCAGAAGAGATTGTTTGTGCCACTAATTTCTGGTCTTTGTGTGCTAAAATGGTATGGCTGTTTTTATCAACCAGAAATGCGTAACCATCATCCATAACTTTGATATCGGATACCATCTTAGAAGCATAATTTAGAAAAACATCTGCTGCAGCAACCGTTTTAGCACCATTAGAGGTTTTAAGTAACGTTGTGGCACTTACAATAAATTCGCCGGTATCTGCATCGCGATATGGTGTGCCAAAGGCAAAAGATTTATGGGTTAATCCCTCTTTATACCAGTCGCGCTCTGTGATCCCATAGTCCGCATCCGGAACCCAGCCGGACATATCAATATATTTCCCATGGTCATCACCGATGTAGACTCCGTTTGGAAAATCCTGATTCATATTTACAGTCGTAGCCAGATAAGTTTTTTCGGTTTCTTCATCCATTGGAACGGTTTCTAAAGTGTTTTGTAACATATCCAACGTATTAAGAATACCGGTGGTCCAGGTCTCTAACTCTTTGGCATTCATTTTAGATTCTGCCCTTAACAGATTTTTTGCCTCTTGGACAATGATCTTTTTAGAAGCCATATAAGAAATCACAATAATGGATATAATAGCGATAGCGATACAAGGAAGTAGAATTTTCAGCAGCTTAGCTTTTATACCTTTTAACATTTTCGTATTTTGTCGATCGTTTTTCATTCGCACGTCTCCTTTCTGCATAAGTATATATAAAAGTATAATACGGATATATGCGTTTTTCAAGGATTTTCTTAGGAAACACGTCTGTTATAGCTTTTCCCTATACCCCAATATAGAAATGTCATATGAAAGCAAATCTTGAATTGCCTCCAAAATCATAGTACACTTTTAATGATCAGAAAAAAGACATCCTTAAGATGTCTAAGGAGGCAGTCACATGAAATTAAGCCAGATTCTTGGTAAAGATAAAATCACATTGTCATTTGAAGTATTTCCACCCAAAACAGAGGCGAATTACGAAGCCGTGAAAAAAGCAGCATTGGATGTTGCGGCGTTAAATCCAAGTTATATGAGTGTTACCTACGGTGCGGGCGGAAGCACCAGAGCGAATACAGTACAGATCGCATCGGCAATACAGCAGCAGTATGGGATCACTGCAATTTCCCATCTTACCTGCGTCGGAGCAACGAAAGAAGACATCGACCATACACTGGATTCTATGAAAGAAGCAGGAATAGAAAATGTACTGGCACTTCGGGGCGACCGGCCAAAGGATTTTGAAGGAGAACCGTTTACAGATTTTCACTATGCATCCGAGTTAGTAGAGCATATCAAAGCAAGAGGAGATTTTTGCGTAGGAGGTGCCTGCTATCCGGAAGGGCATGTAGATGCCCATAATAAAAAAGAAGACATTACATATCTAAAGAAAAAAGTAGATGCGGGATGTGACTACCTCACAACCCAGATGTTTTTTGACAACAACATCTATTATAATTTCCTCTACCGGGTCAGGGAAAAAGGGATCACGGTACCGATCATACCGGGAATCATGCCGATCACAAGAGCGTCACAGGTAAAGACAGCCTGTACGTTAGCGGGAACGAACATGCCGGAAAGATTCCGAAATCTGGTGGACTGCTTCGGGGACAATCCAAAAGCGATGCAGCAGGCAGGAATTGCTTATGCGACCGATCAGATCATCGATTTGATCGCAAATGGAATCCATAACATCCATGTGTATTCGATGAATAAACCGGAAGTAGCGGCAGGAATCCAAAAGAACCTGTCGGAGATCATCCATGATTAATAAAAAAGAGGTAGAGCGGTACTTAGGATATGGGAAAAATAATCCGGATGAGCGGACAACAGAACTGATAGAGGAATGTATCCGACAGATAGAAAAAATAGCACAGCCCCGGTCGATATACAGGATCTTCGATTTAAAATTAAAAGAAGATCAGATAGAAGCGGCGGGAATGAAGATGCAGAGCAGAAATCTGGCAAGAAACTTAAAAGGCTGTGAAAAAATCGTATTTTTCGCGGCAACCTTAGGAAACGAGCCGGACATATTAATGAACCGGTATTCCAGACTGCAGATCAGCAAGGCAGCAGTATTGCAGGCAGTCGGGGCAGCGGCGATCGAGGACTATTGTAACCGGTGCCAGAAAAAAATCGAAGAACAGGCAGCGGCAGAAGGATTTTATGTAAGACCCAGATACAGTCCGGGCTATGGAGATCTGTCCTTAACCTATCAGGCAGAATTTTTAAGAGTGTTAGAAGCAACTAAAAAAATCGGGATCGTACTCTCAGAAGGCGGAGTTATGATACCGGAAAAATCGGTAACAGCGGTTATGGGACTGAGCAGGGAGCAGACTAAATGCCATATCGAGGGCTGCGAGTCCTGTAGAAATAAAAACTGTGCATACAGACGGCAAGACTAAGAGGTAACTATGACGATCAGAGAAGAAATAGGAAAAAGAATACTGTTTTTTGATGGAGGAATGGGAACACTTCTTCAGGAACAGGGATTACAGGCAGGAGAACTTCCGGAAACATGGAATCTGAAGAATCCGGAGCCGATCATACAGATACATAAAGCGTATTTAGCGGCAGGGGCAGACATCATATTGGCGAACACTTTTGGCGCCAACCGCTTTAAATACGGAGAAGATTTAGAAAAAATCGTAACGGCGGGAGTAGCAAATGCAAAAAAAGCCGTAGCAGAGAGTGGAAAAAAAGCATATGTAGCCTTAGACATCGGCTCCACCGGAAAACTCTTAAAGCCGATGGGAACCCTGGATTTTGAAGAGGCAGTCGGGGTATTTGCAGAGATCATCCGAGTGGGAGAAAAAGCAGGAGCGGATCTCATACTGATAGAGACCATGAGCGATACCTATGAACTGAAAGCAGCAGTATTAGCGGCAAAAGAGAATTCCACATTGCCGATCATGGCAACGGTCATCTTTGACGAAAGCAAAAAGATGTTGACGGGAGCCAGTCCGCAGGTAGTAGTGTCACTGTTAGAAGGACTTGGGGTAGACGCACTGGGGATCAACTGCGGCCTTGGACCAAAACAGATGAAAGAGATCGTAAAAGAACTGCTGAAATATGCCTCCATACCGGTGATCGTCAATCCAAATGCGGGACTTCCGCGTTCGGAAAACGGAAAGACCGTCTTCGACGTAGGAGCAGAGGAATTTGCCGAAGACATGGAAGAGATCGTAACCATGGGAGCCTGGTTCGCCGGAGGCTGTTGCGGAACCACGCCTGCGCATATACAGGCAATGGTAGAAAAATGCAAAGAAATCACACCGGTGCCGATCGCACCGAAGAACTATACCTTTGTTACCTCCTACTCTACGGCAGTTGAATTAGGCGGCAGACCGGTCATCATCGGAGAGCGTATCAATCCTAGCGGAAAGTCCAAATTTAAACAGGCACTCAGGGATCACAACATCGACTACATCTTAGAAGAAGGGGTCAAACAGGAAGACTCCGGTGCACATATCTTAGATGTCAACGTAGGACTGCCGGAAATTGACGAAGCAGCCATGATGGAAACGATCGTTTACGAACTGCAGAGCATCATGCCGATCCCGCTTCAGATCGATACCACGAATATGGAAGCAATGGAACGGGCGCTCAGGATCTATAACGGAAAACCGATGATCAACTCCGTCAATGGAAAAGCAGAGATCATGGAACAGGTATTTCCGCTTGTAAAAAAATATGGAGGAGTGGTGGTCGGACTTGCCCTGGACGAAGATGGCATCCCGGACACCACCGAGGGCAGACTTGCGATAGCCGAAAAAATATATCAGACAGGTGAAAAATACGGGATCAGCAGAAAAGACATCGTTATCGATGCCTTGGTTATGACTATGAGTACAAATAATGAGTCCGCAAAGATCACGTTAGATACCGTAAAAGAGATCACGGCAAGAGGTGGAAAAACTGTGCTTGGCGTGTCGAATATATCCTTTGGACTGCCGCAGCGTGAGCTGATCAATGCAGCATTTTTTACAATGGCAATGAACAACGGACTGTCTGCGGGGATCATCAATCCGAATGCAAAAGCCATGCGGCAGGCATACGACACCTTCTGTGTACTTGGTGGCTATGATGTCCAGTGCATGAATTATATCGAAAACTATGCCGTAACCGATGCCCCGAATGCAGTGGCAAAACCGGCAGCAGCGAAGCTCAATCTGACCGACAGCATCATCAAAGGCTTAAAAGATCAGGCGTACCGGGCAACGGAAGAAGAACTAAAGACAAAAGAACCGATGGAGATCATCAATGGGGAACTGGTTCCGGCACTGGATGTAGTCGGACAGGGATTTGAAAAAGGAACCATGTTCCTGCCACAGCTTTTAATGAGTGCAGAAGCAGCCAAGGCAGGGTTCGAGGCGATCCGGCAGTATGTGCAGAGTCACGGAGAAGCACAGGAGAAAAAAGCAACGATCGTCATTGCTACCGTCAAAGGAGACATCCACGATATCGGAAAAAATATCGTAAAAGTCCTGTTAGAGAACTATGGATATGAAGTCATAGACCTCGGAAAAGACGTGCCGCCGGAAAAAATCGTAGAAACCGTCGTGGATAAACATGCGCCGCTGGTTGGACTGAGTGCATTAATGACAACCACGGTAGTTAATATGGAAGAAAGTATCAAAGAACTGCACAAAGAAGCACCATGGTGCAAGATCATGGTTGGCGGAGCGGTGCTGACACAGGAATATGCAGACATGATAGGGGCAGATTTTTATGGAAAAGATGCCATGCAGTCTGTATATTATGCCGAAAGACTTCTAAATAGCTGACAGAACGCATGATTTTGTGATATTCTGTAAGAAAGGATTAGCAGATCATGCGGGAGGAAGTCATGGCAGAACGGTCAAAACAGAAATTAAAACTCATCTATTTGATGCAGATCTTAATGGAAAAGACAGATGAAACGCACAGTATCACTATGGCGGAGATGATAACTGCCTTAAAGGCATATGGGATTACGGCAGAGCGAAAGAGTCTGTATGACGATATTGAATGTCTGCGTACCTATGGATTAGAAATTATCGGAACGCAGGAAGGCAGAACCTATTGTTATCAGGTAGTTAACCGGCAGTTTGAATTAGCAGAATTGAAACTGCTGGTTGACTCTGTGCAGTCTGCAAGATTTATTACAGCCAAAAAGACAAATGAGCTGATCAAAAAAATAGAAGGATTAGCAAGTAAGTATGAGGCATCCAAACTGCATCGTCAGGTCTATGTAACACAGCGGGTAAAAACCATAAACGAAAGCATCTATTATAATGTAGATGCCATTCATACGGCAATCGCCGAAAATTCCCAGATCACATTCCAGTATTTCCAATGGAATGTCAAAAAAGAAATGGAGCTTCGCAAAGGCGGAGCGCTCTATAGAGTCAGTCCGTGGGCGCTATCCTGTGATGATGAAAATTATTATATGATCGCTTATGATGATGTAGAAGAAAAGATCAAACACTTCCGTGTAGACAAAATGCTCCATATCGAAATGAACGGAAAAAAACGCGAAGGAAAACAGGTATTCCAATGCTTTGACATAGCCGTGTACTCCAGAAAAATGTTCGGAATGTATGGCGGTGAAGAGCAGTTGGTAAAAATACAATGTGTCAATGAATTAGCCGGAGTCATCATAGACCGCTTTGGAAAAGAAATATCCATGATACCGGTAGACGGGAAGCATTTTACTGCAAGCGTCCGGGTAGCGGTCAGCCGCCAGTTCCTGTCATGGGTCATGGCATTGGGTGAGGGGGCGAAAATCGTAGGACCGGAGCCGGTAGTAGAGCAGGTCCGGGAAGAAACAAAACGCCTGATGCAGCAATATGACATAAAAACAGATTCATATAAAAATAAAACAACGTGAAAACAAATTAAAATATATAGCGAGGAAGAATCATGTACAAAATCTTTATGGTAGAAGATGATGAGATCATAGCAAGAAGCATACGGGAACATCTGCAGGCATGGAATTATGACGTATGCTGCGTAGAAGATTTTTCCAATGTAGTAGCAGAATTTGTCCGTTTTGACCCACAATTGGTGCTTATGGACATTACCCTGCCATTTTTTAACGGATACCATTGGTGCAGTGAAATCCGAAAAATATCGAAAGTACCGGTCATCTTTCTGTCCTCAGCGGCAGATAACATGAACATCGTCATGGCGGTCAATATGGGAGCGGATGATTTTATACCAAAACCGTTTGATCTCGAAGTGCTCACGGTCAAGATCCAGGCAATGCTGCGCCGCAGTTACGATTTTGCCGGAACAGGCAGTATGTTAGAGCATAAAGGAGCGATCCTGAATCTGAACGAGACAACGCTGACCTATCAGGAGCAAAAGATAGAATTGACGAAAAACGAATTTCGTATCTTAGAGATATTAATGGAAAATAAAGAAAAAGTCGTATCCAGGGAAACGCTGATGACAAGGCTATGGGAAAGTGATAACTATGTAGATGAAAATACACTTTCCGTCAATGTGAACCGGTTGAGAAAAAAATTAGAAGCCCTGGGATTGGAAGAATTTATACTTACAAAGAAAGGAATAGGGTATCGTCTGGGATGAAACTTTGGAGTTCATATCTGAAAAGAAATTTAGGATGGATAGCGGTCATATTGCTGACGATTTTTTCCATGTCCGTGATCGTAGAACTGAATGGCGTTCATATATCAGAGTGGATATATGGAACAATTCTCTGCATCTTCTTTTTACTGGTGATCGGAGGGGTGGATTTTTACCTCTATTATAGAAGACATCAGAATCTGCAAAAAATACAGGAAATCGTAAAAATTTCCGTCAATGCATTGGACGTGCCCAAAGATCAGATCGAAGAAGATTACCAGAAGCTGTTACAGATCGTGCATGAAGATAAAGTAAAGGCAGTCAATGATTTAGAATCCGGAAAAAAAGATATGGCAGAGTATTACACCATGTGGGTGCATCAGATCAAGACACCCATCGCGGCAATGCGTCTGCTGTTGCAGTCGGAGGACACGCCAAAAAGTAGAGAATGTGCAGAAGAGCTGTTCCATATTGAACAGTATGTAGAAATGGCACTGCATTACAGCCGCTTAGATTCAGACACGACCGATTTTGTGATCCGAAAGACTTCCTTAGATGAGATCGTGCGGGAAGCAGTCCGAAAATATGCCAAACTGTTTATCCGTAAAAAAATCCGCTTAGATTACCAGCCGTTAAATATTGAAGTGCTGACGGATGAAAAGTGGTTAGAGTTCGTGATCGAACAGATACTTTCTAATGCCGTAAAATACACACCGAAAGGCACCGTTTCTATTTATATGGAAAATGAAGACACACTTATAATAGAAGATACCGGGATCGGGATACGGGCAGAAGACTTACCGAGAGTCTGCGAGCGGGGCTACACCGGCTATAACGGGCATAGCGATAAACGCTCGACCGGGATCGGACTGTATCTTTGCCGCAGAGTATTAGAGCAAATGTCCCACAGTATAGAAATAGAATCGGAAATGGGAAAAGGAACGCGGGTGAAGATCGGATTGATCACAAAAGAACGCATTTATGAGTAATCTTACAGGAATGTAAGAAACAAAGGGAAAATGTAAGCCGGATGAATGGCAGACATTTTCCCTTCTTGTTATACTGGGAACATAAAAGAGCGCGCGAAGAAAATCAGGAGGAAAAAGAGAATATGTCAATATTAGAGGTCAATCACTTAAAAAAAATATACACCACACGTTTTTCAGGAAATCAGGTACAGGCATTAAGCAACTTAAGTTTTTCCGTAGAGGAAGGTGAGTATGTAGCGATCATGGGAGAATCCGGTTCCGGAAAAACAACCTTATTAAACATCTTAGCAGCACTGGATAAACCGACCGGTGGAGAAGTCCTGTTAAATGGAAAGAACATCGTAGAGATCAACGAAAAAGAAATCTCTGCATTCCGAAGAGAAAATTTAGGATTTGTCTTTCAGGACTTTAACTTATTAGATAACTTCTCCTTAAAAGATAACATCCTGCTGCCGCTGGTCTTATCCGGTGTCCGGTATCCGGAAATGGAAAAAAGACTGCATCCGATCACAAAACGGTTAGGGATTGAAGAACTCTTAGAAAAATATCCGTATGAAGTTTCGGGAGGACAAAAACAGAGAACCGCCGTGGCAAGAGCCTTGATCAGCCGACCACAGTTAGTTCTTGCAGATGAACCGACCGGAGCGCTTGACTCAAAAGCAGCCGACGAATTGCTGCAGTTATTCAATGCGGTCAATCAGGAGGGACAGACCATTTTAATGGTAACACATAGTACCAAAGCAGCCAGTCATGCAAAAAGAGTCCTGTTTATCAAAGATGGCGAAGTGTTCCATCAGTTATACCGTGGAAACATGAACAACGAAGAACTTTATGCAAAAATTTCAGATACACTGACAATGTTAACGACGGGCGGTGAACAAAATGAATAAAGGAATGTATACAAAACTTGCGATCACCAATATCAAAAATAACAGGCAGTTTTATTTCCCATATCTGCTGACCGGGATCATAACCGTAGCCATGTTTTACATCATGTGCGCATTAGAAAGCAATCCGGGGATACAGAGCATGCCGGGAGCAAAGGATTTGGGACTGATCCTCCGTCTGGGAATCGGTGTGATCGGAATCTTTGCAGTCATCTTCCTGTTTTATACAAACAGTTTCATCATAAAACGCAGGAAAAAAGAACTCGGGATCTATAACATTCTGGGAATGGAAAAAAGACATATTGCAAAAATTTTATCAAAAGAAGCATTTTTTACAGCAATAATAGCAATTGGCGGAGGACTGGTAACAGGCGTATTATTTCATAAGTTAGCGTGTATGCTCCTCTACCGCATGATAGGATTTAACGGAGGCATCACATTTTCCTTTTCAAAAAAAGGTGTTATGATAACAGCCATTCTGTTTGCGATCGTCTATCTGTTAACGTACATTTATGATCTGTTTCAGGTGCAGCTTGCCAATCCGATAGAGCTTTTACAGTCAGGAAATAAAGGTGAGCGGGAGCCAAAGACCAAAGCGATCATGGCAGTGCTTGGAGTTCTCTGCCTTGGCACGGGATATTTCATAGCAATTACAACTAAGAATCCGATCAAAGCACTGACCCTGTTTTTTGTAGCAGTCATCCTTGTAATTATCGGAACCTATCTGCTGTTTACGGCAGGAAGCATCGCTTTGTTAAAAATTTTACGCCGCAACAAAGGATACTATTATCAGACCAAGCATTTTACATCCGTATCGGGAATGATCTACCGGATGAAACAAAACGCAGTGGGACTTGCAAACATCTGCATCTTATCCACCATGGTATTGGTAGCCGTATCGACAACAGTCAGTCTCTATGTAGGTGTTGAGGATATCATGAAAGAACGATATCCAAATGAGATCAATATCAGAGCCTATTATGATACAGGAGCACCGGCAGAAGATAGTATCGCACCGATCGTGGAAAAAAGTGTCAAAGAGAGTGGAAGAAAGATCCGACATGAGGAAGACTATCTTGAATTATATTTTGCGGCGATCAAAGACCAGGGACAGTATTCTTTAGATAAAGAAAAAGTAAAAACAGCCGGCGACCGCGTCAGCGGATTTGTGGTATTGACCAGAGAAGATTGTAAAAAAAAGTATAACGAAGAAATACCGGAGCTGGCAGAAAACGAAGTTGCTCTGTTCACGATCAAGAAGACAGACATGGACACACTCGTATTAGAAAACAGAAGTTACCATGTAAAAGAGATCAAACAGTTTCAAAACACAGAAGATTTCGAGACCATAGCCGATATGATGGATGAGTATTACTATGTTATTGTAAATGATGTGCAGGACATGGAACGCCTGTGGCAGTTACAAAAAGACATCTATCAGGAAAATTCCAGCTCCATCTCAAGACAAGTCCGACTGGATATAGATGGAGACAGCGAGCAGAAAAAAGAATGTTTTGAAAACATCAAGACCGCACTGGGACCGGAACAGGCAAAAGCAAGGATATTGATCGACAGCCGCCAGTCAAATCTGGATGAATTTTATCAGATATATGGAGGTTTCCTCTTCTTAGGACTGTTCCTTGGAATCCTGTTTTTAATGATCACCGTATTGATCATCTTCTACAAACAGATATCAGAAGGCTACGATGACAAAGAAAGATTCTCCATTATGGAAAAAGTAGGAATGAGCAATGACGAAGTCAAGGCAACCATCCGCTCCCAGGTAAGGACGGTGTTCTTCTTACCGATCCTCATGGCAGCAGTCCATGTGGGAATGGCATTCCCGATGATAAAAAGATTACTGTCCCTGTTTGGCTTGAGCAACACGGCACTTTTTGCCGGTTGTATGGCAGGAACGATTCTTGTATTTGCACTGATCTATCTGTTGGTATTTTTAAAGACATCCAAAACCTACTATAAAATTGTAGGCGAGCAGGTATAAAAACCGGTGAAAAGATAAAAACTTACTTAGTGGCAGGATTCTCAATGCTATTAGTATAAGAATCCTGCCATAATGAGTATCATAATGTCCCGATACAGTGAATGATTATAAAACAATCACCATAACGCACCAGTAGCAGAGCTGTTGAAACAGTTCTGCTACTGCAATATATCCGGCAATGTGGATAGCCTTGTCGATATAAATAAAAAAAGTGAAAAAAAGAGTTGACAGGCATAAAGTTTGGTGCTATTATAAAAGTCCACCGCGCAATGGTGCGGTGCGAAAGAAATAAAAAAATGAAAAAACCTGTTGACAAACGCAGAAAGCTGTGATAAGATATAGAAGTTGTCGCGTAAGACAGCAGGACAGAGAACCTTGATAACTGAACAG
>ERZ779888.2235-NODE-2235-length-16528-cov-11.810660_pt1 | contig 16528 bp, 16 predicted proteins | sample MGYA00511245_ERZ779888 | MGnify/ENA primary metagenome ERZ779888 (study PRJEB29588, sample SAMEA2155255) | human gut metagenome | biome: human gut; feature: human-associated habitat; material: faeces | place: Denmark | collected 2008/2010 ... | reverse complement strand
TACTATTATTACAATTAATATCTTATATTTTTAAAAAAGAACATGATATAAACTATGAATTAAATTATAAAGATCAAAACTATAAAATACATGAAATATATAAAGATGATAGATATAACTTTGAAATAAATATTGATGACAATTACTTTGTACTAGACACACAAAATCTATATCATAAAAAGAAAAAAGTAATAGATAAAATATACTATTATGACACTGAAGACATAAAATGCATCTATACACCACTGGAAAATACCAATATAATCTGCCTAGAAAACTCTAAATTAAAATCCTATTACGAATCATCCAAACACATTAAATCATTCGTAAAAGATTTAAAACAACTAGGATACACAAACCCTTCATGGGACATAAAAGACTCAAAAATAAAAACAATAGACCAAGTAGAAGTCTATCAAGATAATATAAGTGATAATACATACATTTACCTTTATAAATACAATGGATTCTTTAAAATAACTAATAAATACTTAAGTAAAATAAATACATTCAAAAACGATACATATCTAAACACACTAGGAGTTCAAACAGATAAATACTATGTAATACCAAACTATGATGATAAACATGATTTTAAAGAAATATATGTTTACAACATGAAAAATGATAAAAAGAAAACAATTAAATTAAAAAATAAAATATCAACAGACTCATACATAAATGGAGTAGTCGATAAAAAAATATATCTAACAGACAAAGACAATCTAATTCAATATAAAATAGATCCTAAAAAAAGAAAAGTTGAAGAAGTAGGCAATACCAATGATGGAGGACTAATATACCAAAACAATGAGTTTAAATCTATAAATATGTATGAATTTAGAAAAACACAAATAAAATATGAACAAAACTATACTGATATAATATCTGACTATCAATATATAAATAAAGTAAATAATAATTACTATTACCTTAACAATAATACATTTTATAAGTATAATTCTACATTTGGTGTAACACAAGTCTTATTTAAAAGTGAAGCAGAAAACATCGTAATGAATAATGAAGACATATACTTCATAAAAGACAATAAACTATATTTATATGATGGATACCTAAAAGAAATATTAAAATATGATGAGTTATCATTCAATAGTAATAATAGATACGCAGTATACAAAAAATAATAAGGAGGAACCATGCCATTAAAAGATGAAAATACTAAAATAAGAAGTATTGATGATGAATTAAAAAGATTAACTGAAGAATTAGGACTAGTAATAGATATTCCTGATATACCTGATGTAAAAGAAGATAAATCTAAAAAAGATGAAAAAAAAGAAGATAAAGAGTAAAATTAAACTCTTTTTTTCATACAATTAAATGAGGTGAACTAAATATGGAAGAATACACAGTAAAAGAAAATGATACCATATTTTCTATATCAAACTTATACGGTATACCCCCAATAGAAATAATAAGAGCAAACAATCTAAAAGAACCATACAACATATTAAAAGGACAAGTATTAGATATTCCTACAACTACCTATAATATATATGATAGATATGTAGTAAGAAATAAAGATACACTATATAGCATTGCTAAAAATGCAAATACTACAACCGACATAATCGAAGCAATAAATGGATTAGAAAAAAATGAATACATCTATGTAGGACAAACTCTTTTAATACCAAAAAAAGATATAAAGATATACATAACAAAAGAAGGGGATACTTTAGATGATGTATCAGACTATCTAAAAGTAGGAGTCCTAGACATAGTTTATAGCAATAATAATATATTCTTATTACCTGATCAATTGATAACATATCGAAAAGTTTGATTTTTTAACAAGAATATGCTATAATTATTTTCAACAAATGGCACATTATTCTAGTCAATAATTTATTACGAAGGTGGGGCTAAAAATCCACTAAAGAGCACATCGATGAAGTCCTTGGTGTTTGCTTCATACGCCCAGTTTGGGGTGGATGCTGAGGGTTAAGAATTTATGGGCGACTATAATGGCATATAGCAACCGACCCATTTATTCGTGGAGACTTATTATTGTGAGAAGCCTATACAGATAAACTTGACGGACTTTTTACGAAATAAGTAAGAACCTATTATGTGGCGAAAGTTATGAATAGAGTAGCTTGGCTTGAGTGGTTATTTGGGATTATGGATAAGTTTTTTTATTACATGGCCAGTGATAAATAATTTGGTAACCATATGAAACTATAATTGCAAAAGAGCATAGTAATAATAATTATTGTCGGGGAAAACCCCTAGAGTGACATCTCATAGGATTGCAGTGCGTACTAAGTGGTAATCAAGTCGTAGATATGGTGACATACTACTATTTCTTTTAAAAGGGAACTGCTACACTGGTAACGGTAAGTAAGAAATAGGGAAATCCAACTTGACCTAAGACGTAAAGTTAACTATGACATAGCCATTCTTTAAGACCTTTTGGTCTTTTTTTGTTCGAAAGAAAAAGCGTTAGGTAAGAATTTTCATAGTAACAAAATATGTGTTATAATAAAAACTAATTCAGTTAGGAGATGATAGATTTGAAGACATATATTGTATTAGATGAATCAGGAGCAATGCATCTAAAAAATGAAAGATACTTTGTAATCGGAGGATTCATTACTAAAGAATTGCATAAAGTTATTTCATCTCACAAAAAAACAGAAAAAGTAGTAAAACATATAAAAAACATACCTATTGATAAGAAAGTAGAATTAAAATCATATCGAATTACTGATAGACAACAGGCATTATTCTTAAATGAACTATATTCGTTGGAAAGTGTAGTACCAATAGCAATAATAATTGACAAAGAAAATTTAAAAAAGTTTAATGCATCTGAAAATGTTGCATATAATTTTTTTGTAAAAACATTGTTGAATTACTTATTCAAATGTAACATTTCTATCATGCAAACTGATCATATTGAGTTAAGATTAGATAACAGAAATGTTTCAGTAAAAGCATTAAAAGATTTAGAAACATTTCTTCAATGGGAATTTGATTTTATGAACTTAGATGTAGAAGTAAAATATTTAGATTCAAAAGATAATCGAGATATTCAAATGGCTGATTACATTGCAAATCTAGTATGGAAAAAATATAATTTACCTAATGAGAACCTATCAAAAAGAATTACTCAATATAACAAAATCTATACTTCGAAGTTTCCGTTTAAATCATTTGGTAATAACCCAAGTTTAAGAAAAGTCGAAGAAAATTGCAAAAATTCAAAAACAAATCAAGAAACTATTGCAAATCCATAAAAAAATGGTATAATACTACCAGAAGACCTTTAAGGCTCATCGAACCAAGTGTTTCGTACACAATGTTCTAATCGTATGTTAAGTACGAGATTCCTTAGGCAGAAAAGTAATCCATTAGGGTTACTTTTTCTTTTTAATTATGTTATACTCAAATTACTAATAAAAAAGGAAGAGATTAAATGAAACAAAAACAAAAAGTAGATAAAAAGTGGATACTAATAATAACATCAATTGCTTTTACTATATCATTATTACTATCTTTAATATCAGAACTTATAATACCTAACGTATTCATCATAATAAGTATTATTTTAATACTAATATTCATACTACTAGGAATAATCTTTGATATAATCGGAGTGGCAGTATCAACAAGTGAAGATAAATCATTTCACAGCATGGCATCACAAAAAGTAATGGGTTCAAAAACTGCAATCAACTTTATAAAAAATAAAGAAAAAGTATCATCATTCTGTAATGATGTAATCGGAGATATATGTGGAGTGGTAAGTGGTAGCTGTGGACTTTCAATAGCCATAAAACTATCTAATATGCTAAACATAAATCCAATAATTACAACAGTTTTAATAACAAGTACAATATCTGCTTTAACAATCGGAGGTAAAGCAATAGGCAAGACATATGCAGTAACCAAAAATAACCAAATAGTATATAAAACCGCTAAAATAATGAATATTTTCTCAAAATAATCACAAAAAACCAATATAAACTAGATTTTTTCTTAATTTTTTGGTATAATCTTAACCAGTCAAAGGGGTGATACAATGATACCAACAGTATGTATAGTAGGAAGACCAAACGTTGGTAAGTCCACACTATTTAATAAATTAGTAGGTAAAAAAATATCAATAATAGAAGACACACCAGGAGTCACAAGAGACAGAATCTATGGAGAAGTAAACTATCGTGGATACAACTTCAACCTAATAGACACCGGAGGAATAGACGTCTCAAAAGAACTATTCAACAACGAAATAAAAGTTCAAGTAGAAATCGGAGTAATCGAAGCAGAAAAAATAATATTTGTAGTAGACGCTAAAGAAGGATTAACTACAAACGATCTTGAAGTAAGAGACTTACTTAGAAAATCAGGTAAAGAAGTAATCGTTGCTATAAATAAAGTAGACAACAAAGAAGCAGAAAAACACCTATATGATTTCTATGAACTTGGTTTTGATAAATACATAGAAATAAGTGGTGAACACAACAAAGGAATCGCCGATCTTTTAGATGAAATAGTAACAGACTTTAAACAAAAACAAAAAGAAGAAACAGACATTACTAAAATCTGTGTCATAGGAAGACCAAACGTTGGAAAAAGTAGTCTAGTAAATGCTTTATTAAACGAAGAAAGAGTAATAGTAAGCAATATTGCTGGAACAACAAGAGATGCAATAGATATAGACTTTAAATACGATAAAGAAGACTATATCTTAATAGACACCGCAGGAATGAGAAAAAAAGGAAAAGTATTCGAATCAATAGAAAAATATAGTCTTCTCAGAAGTATGCGTGCAATAGATCGCGCTGACATCTGTCTACTTGTCATAAATAGAGAAGAAGGAATCATTGAACACGATAAACACATCGCAGGATATGCCATAGAAAAAGGAAAAGGAATAATAATCGTTGTAAATAAATGGGACACAGTTGAAGAAAAAGATAAAGACATAAAAAACTTTACTAAAGAACTACGTGAAGAATTTAAATTCATTCCATATGCACCAATAGTATTCCTATCTGCACTAACTAAAAAAAGAATACATACTCTAATGCCTGAAGTAAAAAAAGTAAAACAAAATATAATAAAAGAAATAAAAACAAGTACTTTAAACAACATTATTCAAGAAGCATATCAACTAAACCCAGCACCATCGTACAAAGGAAAAAGACTAAAAATATATTATGTTTATCAAACAGGGACTAAGCCACCTAAGTTTACATTCAATGTAAATGATAAAGGACTAGTACATTTTTCATATGAACGCTACATAGAAAATAAAATAAGAGAAAACTTTGACTTTGAAGGAACACCAATACAAATCCAATTTAAAAATAAAAATGACATACTTTGATAAATTCATTGATTTCATAACAAGACACAACTTGTATGAAAACAAAAGTTTTATAGCAATAAGCAATAAAACAACAAATATAGATTATTATAATGAAGAAATAAGAGATTTTATTGGATGTTTCTACAAAGTAGAAAATGAAGTCATAACAGATTTTAAAGTATGCGTTCCAGAGATAATAGATGAAAAAACACTCTTAATAAATATACATGAATATGTACATGCCTTAATAATATATCATAGTCTAGGTAAAAAAGAAGATATAGGTTTAGAAAAAGAAGTACTACCAATGATGTATGAAGAAATGTATGCTGTAGAAAGTGATGAAATAAGTATAAAAAAATATCTAAAAGAACAAAAAGAAATGATAAATGAAATGAATAGTGATGAATATACAATTGGTTCAAAAATAAAAGATGAAATAATGTATGCATACCCGAATCTAGAAACACAATTAAAACATGCAAAGGCATTAGCTAAAACATATAAGAATTAGTATCAAAAAAATACCCTCTACATAAATTATATTAGTAGGGGGTTTTATTTTTGAAATTAAGTGATAGTTTCTTTAAAAAAGTAGAAAAAAAAACTAATGTAGATAAGAATACAATTCTTTCATTAGCGGAAAAATTACAAAACAATAACATGAAAAATGAAGACGCACTAAGAGACGTTATAAAAGAAATAAGTACATTAACAGGAAAAGAAGTTTCAAAAGAAAAAGAAGACAAAATCATTAATACAATCATGAATGATAAAGTACCTGATAATTTAGATAAATTTGTAAATTAAAAAAGACACCTAATTAATGTCTTTATCTTGATTAATTAAATTAATAAGTTCATCTGTATAAGTAGATGATCTTTTTGTATTTTCTGAAGAACTACTTATATCATTAGTACTAACACTAGAATTAATGTAACCTATATTACTACTAGTATCATCATTACTATTAACACTATTAGTTTTTATATTTTTATCAATATCAGAAGTATTAATATTATTATCAAAAGATACACTATCTAAATTATTAACATTAGAATCACCATTTGAAGAATTATCTATTTTAAATGTCTCATTATTATTTAAAGCACTAGTATTTGTAGAATCATCCACAGCATTAACTTTATCTAAAGTTGTAGGATTAGTATCTACGCTATCAACTCTTAAAGTATTAAAAATATTACTATTAACAGTATTATCATTAGTAGGTTCTACATCCTTTGAAACACTACTTAAATCATTACCACTAGGTATACTAACAACATTATTGGTCCTTATAGCATCATCAATACTCTTATTAATAACCTCATCATCTAACTTATCATAAGTATTATTAATACCAATATTTTCCGGAGCATCATTTACTATATCATTAAACTCATTAGCCTTAGCACTAAACACATCATCAACATCATCATCTAAATCAACTAACTTAAATACTTCTTCAAAAGTAGTAACACCATTCATAATCTTTATAAGTCCATCTTGAAGAAGAGTCTTAACACCTTTTTGATAAATAAGCTTTCTAAGAGCATGTCTATCTTCATTTTTATTAATTGCATCTCTTATTTCTTCATTAATAAGAAGTACTTCCTGTAAAGCAATTCTTCCCTTATAACCATTATGACACTCTTCACACTTACCAGGCTCATAAACCTCATTAACATCAAGACCAAGAGATTTCTTAAAAATCTTCTTTTCACCCTCAGTAGTAGGTCTTTTTTTTGCACACTTTTTACACAATCTCTTAGCAAGAGTTTGTGAAATAATTCCCTTTAAAGAACTAGCAAGCAAATACCTTTCAACATCCATATCAATAAGTCTTTCAATAGTAGTCAAAGAGTTATTAGTATGTAGAGTAGATAATACTAAGTGTCCAGTAATTGAAGCACGAACTGCTATTTTAGCAGTCTCACTATCTCTTATTTCTCCGATTAGTACTATATTCGGATCCTGTCTCAATATAGAACGAAGAACACTAGCAAAATCAAGTCCTATTTCAGGATTAACTTGTACTTGATTAATACCTTCAATATTCATTTCTACTGGGTCTTCAACAGTAATTATATTAGTTTCTTCACGATTAAGTTTTTGTAGAATAGAGTACACAGTAGTACTTTTACCAGAACCAGTTGCACCAGTAACCAAAATAATACCATTTGGATTAGCAATCATCTTTAAAATAAGCTTGTAATTTTCATCAGTAAAACCAAGAGTCTCAAGACCTTTCAAACTCATTGAATAATCAAGAATTCTTATTACAATCTTTTCACCAAAAGAAGTAGGAAGAGCAGAAACACGCATATCCAAATCCATTCCTTCAAGAGTAGTCTTAATCGCACCATCTTGTGGTAGACGAGACTCAGTAATATTCATTCCCGCAAGTAGCTTAACTCTAGTTACTAAGTTTCTTTTATATTTATTCTCAATTATTGCATAATCAATTAAACTACCATCAATTCTTATTCTTATTTTTAAGTAATTTTCCATTGGATCAAAATGAATATCACTCGCATTTCTCTTAACAGAATCAATGATTATTTCATTTACTATATCAACAATCGGAGTATTTAAAAAATCAAATTCTCTCATAAAATCCCTCTTTATTCTCATATTCTTTTAATTTACACTAGAAATTGTTATATAAATATTATATAATAGATTTAGTTAATAATCAAGGGTGATTTTATATGAAAATAAAAAAGAATAATAAAGGCTTTGCACTAGCAGAAATACTAGCAGTAACATTAGTACTTATGGTAATATTCACAGTACTATATAGTAACTTCATGCCACTTTCAGGTGAATATGCAAGAAGTGAAAACTATAATGATATATCAAGTCAATACGAACTACATTACTTTAGAAAACTATTCCAAGAATACATAACAGATGAGGCACTACAACAACAAGCAAATAATGAAATAAGTACAAATAAATATATCCTTTTAATAGGACACGATACAAATGGTAATGAAAAATCTTGTGATTCACTCGCAGGTACCAACAAAGATATATGTACAAATCTAAAAGCCGAACTAAATCCTACATTAATACTAACTAACTATAATATATCAAGTCTAAAAAATGAATTAAAAAAAGACACAAATAAATTACCAGATCTTAGAACCTATATATTAAGTTTACCTGATTATAATGATAGAGACAATCAACAAGAAATATATAGACTAATTATAAAAACTAATTCTGGTTATGCTACAACCAAACTTTATTATACTGTTGATGAAAATAGCAAACCAGAAGAAATAACTAGTACACCAGCACTTGAATTTGCAAAAGCCAATGTAGGAACTAATGGTCTTGAAGAACTAACACACGAAATAGATGATACACTTCAAATTGACAGTAGATTTAAAACAGAATATAGATATCGAGGAGGAAATGTAGCAAACTATGTAACATTTAATAATGAAACATGGAGGATAATAGGAATAATGCCAACTGAGGATACAAATGGTAATGCAAGTTATAGATTCAAATTAGTTAGAAATAGTTCGATTGGCCAACAATATTGGAATAAAACACAAGATGCAACCACTAACTCATATAACAATTGGTTGACATCAGACTTAAATGAATATATAAATACAACATATTATAATACATTAACAACCAGTTCTAAAACTATGATTGAAGCAGTAAAATATTATCTTGGAGGTCATCGTCCTGCCGATGGATATGTGAAAGTAACAAGTGATGAAATGTGGCAATCGGAAAGAAAAAACGAAGCAAATAGAGATGGCTACTACTATGGAACAAATCCAATAATGCAAAGTGATGTAAACAAAAAAATAGCACTAATGTATGCAAGTGACTTTGGATATGCAGCATCAAAATTATGTACTAAAACAATATATGATTATCACTCTGATTCATTATGTAATAGTAGTAATAACTGGTTAGATAACAATACAGATGAATGGCTTATAAATCCATTTCCAAGTTATAAATCTGCATCATTTCGTACTTATACTAGTCAAACATATGGTAAAGTTGAAGCAGGGGTTGTAGATATCCAATCAATTAATGCTAGACCTGTTATCTATTTATCATCTAACGTAAAGATTTCAGGTGGAAAAGGAACAACTAGTAGTCCATATCAATTAACATTATAAGGAGGTTTATATGAAATTAAATAATAAAGGAATAACACTAGTCGAAGTAATAGTATCATTTGCACTCCTTATGATTATACTTGTAGGACTATTCAACATAATAATGGAAGTAAAATCAGATGTTACTGATAAACAAATGGAAAAAGAATTCAAAGACTTTGATAATTTAATGATTGCAAGAATACAAGGAGATCTTATAAAAAATAAAGTTAAAAACTGTAAAACAGAAGGCTCTAAATCAGTATCGTGTGAAAATAAAATAACAATAAAAATAGATAATGGAATGATAACATATAATGGAGTAGAATACGCAATACCATATAAAGATAATGAAGGAGATATATTCCAATATCCAGATACTAATGGAGTTGTTATAAAAGACAATATATTAAAAATTTCATTTATATATAGCTATGTAGATGGAACAAAATCATTTGGTTTTACAATAGTCCATCCATTAAGTGAAATAACACAATAGCAATAACTGCACTTATAACACCATGAATAACTCGGGCAAATAGAAAGGGTAAATATCTTACTCTTTTTTTATTTAATATATTCATTATCTGTGTATGAACACAAAACCCACCAAAACTTATAAAAAATGTAGATAAAAATACTTTTAAATACAAATCATCATAAAAAGATATAAGTCTTAAACCTGTAGTCATTTCAATAATACCTCTAAAAAGCACATTACAAGGTAAAATACCAATAATTATTTGAAAAGAAACAATAATACCAAATATTAAAATCATTGTATTAATTGCATCCTTTATACCATTTAAAAAAACACTAAAAAAGTTAGTGGTATTAATCTTATTAACAAGAGTTCTAATACTATTTCTAACATCAATAACTTCAGTTATATTAGACTTATTATAACCTCTAAAAACAATGCCCACCAAAACATTACCTATAATGTGAGAAACTAATATAATAAAACCTAAATTAATATTACCAAGAAACATAACACCAACTGTATTTACAATAAACAAAGGATTAGAAAAAAAAGTAAATGTTAATATCTTCGAAGCATCATAAGAATTAATTTTCTTCTTATCCATTAACATATCAATATACTTAGCACTACTAGGAAAACCAGTAAGCATACTCATGAAAAAGACAAAACTAGCATTACTATTAACTAAAAATAACTTGTTAAAAACTTTATAAAAAATACTACCTAAAAACTCAGGTATACCAATTTCTACTAAAATATATGATATAATAAACATAGGAAATAGTGATGGAAAAATATTCTTAATAAATAGTTCATAACTAAAAAATATAGAATCATTTACTACACTAGAATTAATAAATATAAACAAAATAACAAAAGATAAACATAACATGACTATTAAAGAATAAAACTTTTTTTTCATACTTTCCTCACTTTCCTGTTATAATTATATTAAGGAGAAAACAATCTATGAAAAATAAAATAATAACAAATATTAAAAACTTTTTTGATAAAAAAACAATAATCTATATAATAACACTAGGAGTATTCATTACAATAATGCTTATACCAGTAGACTACTACATAACTATTGGTGGAGGAACAATGAACCTTGATAAAGATATAAAAATAACAAATGAAAAAAAGAAAAATGGCTCAATAAATGCAGTCTATGTAACAGAATTAAAAGGCAATGTTATTACATATCTTTTATCATATATAATACCAAGCTTTGAAAAAGAAAAAGTAAAAGATGTAACATATAAAGAGGAATCAAAAGAAAACTATGAATTTAGAGAAAAAATGTATTTTAATCAATCAATAAATAATGCAGTATTTGTAGCATACACTAACTCTAATAAAAAAATAACTACTAAAAGTAGTGACTTATATGTAATATATATAGATGAATTTGCAACAACAAATCTAAAAATAAAAGATAAAATAATCGAAGTAGATGATATTAAAATAAATGATGCATCACAAATAAAAGAAATAATAAGTACTAAAAATGAAAACGATGAAGTAGAAATAAAAGTACAAAGAGATAATAAAGAAATAATTACTAAAACAAAAATAAAAATAATAGACAATGAAAAAAGAATGGGAGTATATATCCTAAATGATTATAACTATGAAGTAGATCCTAAAATAACATTTGACTTTTCAGGTAAACAAAGTGGACCATCCGGAGGATTAATGCTAACTTTATCAATATATAACAAACTTAATAATACTGATATAACTAAAGGTAATAAGATATGTGGAACAGGCACCATTGATAAAGATGGTGTAGTCGGAGAAATCGGTGGAGTAAAATACAAAGTACAAGGAGCAAAAAGAAAAAAATGTGATATATTTCTAGTACCTAAAGAAAACTATGATGAAGCATATAACAAAGTAAAAGAAAAAAACTATAAATTAAAACTATATAAAGTAGAAACATTTGATGAAGCATTAAAAGTGTTAAAAACACTTCAAAATAAATAATTAATATGTTAAAATATAAAATGAGGTGAAACTATAATGAAAGAAGTAAAAACTAAAAACTATTTTGTACTATTATTAATAATTCTATCAACAATTATAATAAGTTTATACTTATTCTCTTGGTATAAACAATACGATAATAATAAATTAAATAACCCAGTAATAACAGATACCCTTATGGAAGTAAAATATGATAATCTATCAAACATTTTACAAGAAAGAGATTTCTTAGTAGTCTACATGTGTACTACTAGTGAAAAAACATGTCGTAGTTTTGAATCAAAGTTTAAAAAATATATTACTAGTAATAATCTAAATGATGATATAGTATACCTAAATCTTGGATTTAAAAGCGATGAAAACGATTATTCTACTAAAATATATAATAAATATAAAAGCAGTGACTTAGTAAAAAAAGTAAACAAATATCCAACACTACTAGTATTTAAAAGCGGTAAAATTATAGATATATTATCATCAGATGACAAAGTACTAACAATAAATGAAATAGAACAATTTCTAAAAGGATATGAAATATGATAAATATAGTACTATATGAACCAGAAATACCACAAAATACTGGAAACATTATGAGAACATGTGTAGCAACCGGAGCTAAACTACATCTTATAAAACCACTTGGTTTTGAACTAGATGAAAAAAGAATAAGAAGAAGTGGAGTAAACTATATAGATAAATTAAAATATGAAGTATATGAAAACTTTGATGACTTCAAAAACAAAAACAAAGGAACATATTACTATTTTACAAGATATGGTAAGAAACCTCATAGTAGTTTTGATTATAAAGAAGATATAAATAAAGATATTTACCTAATATTTGGTAAAGAAAGCACAGGTATACCAAAAGAAATATTACAAAAAGATCTAGAACACTGTATGAGAATACCAATGACAAGTGATGTAAGAAGTCTTAATCTTTCAAACTGTGTTGCAATAGTTTTATATGAAGTATTAAGACAATTTGACTATAATGATTTATTAAGAACAGAACCACATAAAGGAGAAAACTTTATCGAAGAATAATACTAATAAAATAATGATAAATACTTGTATAAAACTACAAAAAGTAGTATATTATATATAAAGAAGCACGTTTTTATGAACGTCAGCTTCAAGTTTTGGACAAAAAGCGACGTTTCCCTATATCAGAGAGACGTCATATTTATATTATTTTTACATTAAGCTATCTCATGATGTGAAATAATAATAAATATATAATTATAAGCAGGGAAAAAATTAAGAAATCTTTTTTACTCATAACTATCACCTCACTTTCTTAAAAAGAATAGTGAAGCCGACGCCCAAAGATACGTGCAATATAAATATAGCAAATAAATGTTTGTGTGTCAAGTTTATTGAGAGTAGAAAAAACTAACAAGAAATAGTACTTGAAAAAGTACTTTTTTTGTTGTAAAATTAAACCATAAGAATAGACAAAATATGTCTAAAATGGAGGTAAAACTATGACAAACATTAATTCGTATGGGGGGGGGGCAAAATACTTATAACCCTTTAAAAAATAAAGGAAGAAATAAAAAAATAATAACTATAATAATACTTCTAATACTAATAGTAGTTAGTATCTCTTTTGCTTTATTTAGTCCTAGCATTAATTTACTTGGAAGAAGAAATATAAAAATATCTAAATGTGAACTAGACATAAACTTTAAAGAAAGTGATGAGTTGATGTTAGTTAGTAAGTATCCTATATCTACAAGACAAGCCCTTGAAGGAGGCTATAAACCTAAAACAGTTACTATAACTAATAATTCTACATGTGATACGGCATATTATAAATTAACTATAAAAGATTTAATAAACTCGTCTATTAACAAAGATGTAATACAATATCATGTAGTAGATAAACAAAATACAATGACATATAAACTTGGGGATGTTGATGGGAATAATAAAATAGATTATAATGATTCTCATAGTGTATTCAACTATACAGTTGACTCAATATCAAATATTTCTTTTATTAGATATAATCCAACAAAGTTTGATTTGTTTGGTTTTGCAAGATATGCGGGTGATGTAGACGGGGATGGTAAGATAACAGAAAATGATGCTGATTTGATTGACAGTGGAAATTATCCAATCGGAACTCCACTTGAAGAAAAAACAACAACTAAAGAAATAATAAATGTAAACCCAGATACATTCTTAATAGAAAACTCTATTGAAAAAGGACAAACACATGAGTATGAAATAATAATGTGGATTAACATTAATGCTGAAAACGATGATTTATACATAAATAAAGATACAACAAAACCAATAGAATATAAGTATGCACTTAACATAGAAGCTACTGATAAAGAAAAAGAAAAAAAGGCGATGTTTGCAAATGAGTTTGCTCAAAACAATATTGGAAGAGATGGTTTAGAAAAAGTAACACATGAAATAGATGATACATTACAAGTAGATAATAGATTTGCTATAGAATATAGATATCGCGGAGGTAATCCTTCCAATTATGTCAAATTTAATAATGAGTTGTGGAGGATAATAGGAATAATACCAACTGAAGATACAAATGGTAATGTAGAAAATAGGTTTAAAATTGTAAAAAATACTTCAGCAGGAAAACATGTTTGGAACGATTATTGTTCGCAGGTTGTACATGCTGATGAAGGAAAAGGACAATGTGATAATGGTGACTATATGAATAATTGGACAACTGCAACAATTAATACATACTTAAACAATGATTATTATAATACGTTAACTACTGATGCTAAGAATATGATAGGGACAACTAAATATTATCTTGGAAGTGGTTATGCAAGAGCAACATTTGATGTGATTTGGCAACATGAAAGAAAAAAAGAAAATGATTCCGCAGGTTCATATTATTATGAAACTAATCCAATAATGCAAAATGATGCAAATAAAAAAATAGCTTTGATTTATAATAGTGATTATATATATGCACTACCAGCGAGTTGTAAAAGCACTATTTATGATACGAGTAATTATGTAAAATGTTCTGATAGTAAAAATTGGCTTGTAGATATGCAACTTGCAGAGTTTTCTATAAATCAAACAGTAGGATATGATGGCGATGGATATCATGGTTGTTTTTTGGAACCGGGGTATTTCAATTGTGATTGGGGCGTAATTGAAGTAGAACAAGATTTTCGTCCTGTTCTAACTTTATCCTCTAATGTAAAAATATCCGGAGGAACAGGTACAAGCTCTGATCCATACACCTTATCACTTGAATAATCAACACAATCTGAGGAATTGACTTTGTCTTTTCTTCTTTTTTTTGATATAATTCTTATGGAGGTATCAATATGGGATTTTTTGATAAAATAAAAAACAGTTTTAAAACAAAAGAAAAAAATAACAATGAAATAAATGATTATACAAAAGGACTTAGTAAAAGTAGAGAAGGCTTTATATCAAAATTAGTTAATCTAACTAATAAATACAGCCGTATTAATGAAGACTTCTTCAATGAACTTGAAGAAATACTTATAATGGCAGATATCGGAGTAAATACTGTAATGTCATTCATGGATAGATTAAGAAAAAGAGTAATCGAAGATAAAATAGATGATCCTAAAATGCTTAAAGAAGTAATTGTAGATGAACTATTTATTATATATGTTAATGGTGACATAATAGTAAACAAAATAAACTATCAAGATGAAGGACCTACAGTCATACTCTTTGTCGGAGTAAACGGAGTAGGAAAGACCACTACTATAGGAAAAATAGCAACACAAGAAATAAATAAAGGTAAAAAAGTATTAATGGTCGGTGCAGACACATTCCGTGCTGGAGCAGTAGAACAACTAAGAAACTGGGCTGAGGCAACTGGAAGTGATTTCGTTGGCGATGAAAACCTAAAAGACCCAGCAAGCGTTGTTTACAATGGATTAGAAAAAGCCGTTAAAGAATCATATGACATAGTTCTAATCGATACAGCAGGTAGACTTCAAAATAAAGTTAATCTAATGAATGAACTAGAAAAAATTAATAGAGTTATAAACAATTTTATACCAAAAGCTCCCCATGAAACACTATTAGTACTAGATGCAACAACGGGACAAAACGGTATCAATCAAGCAAAACAATTCAAAGAAGTAACAAACATCACTGGAATAGTCCTAACAAAACTAGATGGTACAGCCAAAGGAGGAATAGTACTAGCTATAAAAGAAGAAGTAGGAATACCAGTAAAATTCGTAGGATTCGGTGAAAAAGCAAACGATCTAAAAGTATTTGACATAGAAAACTACATATATGGTTTATTTAAGGATATGATCTAATGAAAAAAGAAATATATTACAATAACTTATTTGATTACTATGGAGAACTATTAACGGAAAAACAACAAGAATATTTTAAATACTACTATTTTGATAACCTATCTCTATCTGAAATCGCAGACAATCTTAATCTATCTAGGAATGCTATTCATAAACAATTAAAACTAATCGAAGAAAAATTAGAATTTTATGATAATAAATTAAAGCTAATAGATAAAAATAAGAAATTAATAGATTTTTCAAATAAAATTAATGATAAAAATTTAAAA